>Ga0194037_1000327_pt1 | contig 37284 bp, 30 predicted proteins | sample JunL306m_MetaG_FD_148653 | JGI IMG/M metagenome (GOLD analysis project Ga0194037, IMG submission 148653) | Anoxic zone freshwater microbial communities from boreal shield lake in IISD Experimental Lakes Area, Ontario, Canada - Jun2016-L304-6m | ecosystem: Environmental > Aquatic > Freshwater >... | reverse complement strand
TCAAGCGGAAGCTCAATCGGAATCGAATAGCTTTTCAGGGTATCCTGCCAAGCCATCATGATGGGGTCATTATTAACTTTTCCGGCATAACAGTCCTTAAGCCTTGATTTCCAGCCATCAAGCATCTTTGCGATCTCATTGCTGGTAATCAGGCCAGCTTTAAGCTTGTCCTCTGCCATATCGACGATATCATCGACAGTTCTCAAAAGGGCGTAAATGGCAAAAATTGGGTTCTGCTGCTTTTTATGCAGAAACATGCTTGCAAGGTAGAATGTTTTAGCGTGATGCCGGGAGATTTGCCTACAGTAAGCATAAGCATTTTCGAGCGTGATCAGCTGTTCCGTTTCCTTGGCAGTATTTTTATTATTAATGCTGTGATTCATCTGATACCCGCGCTTATATTAACCTGATATGGTCACCACAGCTGTTCTGACCTCTGTAAAGGAACGCCGTGAAAGTATAAATGTGTAACTTTTTAAGGTTTTATTTCGTTAAATAAAAAGAGTTGTCAAGATAAAACAATGGTTGTAATATAGCAACATGCTTAGTTACACATCATTATAGTTCAAATACTTACGTAACCTATATATAGCCCTGTTGAATACTGTCGCCTCCGAAAACCAGAGGGAAAAAGCCATACTCGTTGGCCTTTGTTCTCCTCCCGAAACACCTAGATCTCTTGTCGAGGAATACCTCAGTGAGTTAACTTTTCTCGCCGATACAGCTGGAGCTGATGTCGTAGATACGTTCATTCAGGATAAAAAGCTGCGCGACCCTGCCTATTGCATCGGAAAGGGCAAGGTTGAAGAGCTTGTGTTGTTTGTTAAGGACAATGAAATTGATCTTGTAATTTTTGATGACGATCTTTCACCCGCGCAGGCAAGAAATCTCGAGAAAACGCTCGAGTGCAAAGTAATCGATCGTACAGCACTGATCCTGCAGATTTTTGCCATACGGGCGCAGTCTGCCCAGGCAAAAATGCAGGTCGAGCTTGCCCAGCTTGAATATATGCTGCCCCGCCTTTCCGGACAATGGACCCATTTGTCAAAGCAGAAGGGTGGAATAGGTAACAAGGGTCCAGGTGAAACTCAGATCGAGACAGATCGTCGCCTGGTTCGCAATCGTATTTCATTGTTGAAGAAAAAGCTCAAGGAAGTCTCCTTGCAGCACGATACCCAGACTCGGGGGCGGGAGGCTGTTCCGAGGGTTTCTCTCGTAGGGTATACCAACGCAGGCAAGTCAACCTTGATGAATGCACTTTGTCCCGAAGCGGAGGCATTTGCCGAAAACAGACTTTTTGCAACCCTCGACACCAAAACCCGCCGTCTTGAACTGAACATTAACAAACTCGTTCTTTTGTCGGACACAGTCGGCTTTATCCGAAAACTGCCTCACACGCTCGTTGAAAGCTTTAAGTCAACGCTTGATGAAGTGTTGCAGGCAGATTTTCTGCTCCATGTCATAGACATCAGTCATAAGGGTTTTGAGGATCAAATGCATGTAGTGCAAAGTACTCTCAAAGATATCGGTGTTGAGCATGAATACATCATTGAGGTATTCAACAAAATTGATGCCCTCGAAGATCCTTCCATCCTTCGGGACATCAGTGCAAAGTATCCTGATGCTGTATTTATTTCGGCAGTCCGGGGAATTAATATTTCCCTGCTCAAAGATATAATAGGTCAGCACGTAGCCAATGACTACCAGGAACGCTTTATCAGCGTCCATGTTTCCGACTATAAACTGATAAGCTATTTATACGAGCACACAGAAGTAATAGATAATCGTTGCATAGATGAAGAAGTCGAGCTGACCTTCAAGGTCCATAAAAACCAGCTTAAGCATATTGATTCTCTCATTAAGTCCAACGAAAAGCTCCATCATGACGCTGCAGATATATAACACCACAAAGAGAGAGCTTCCTGAGAAAATGCTTGAAAAAGCTGTTCTGATGGTGGTCAAGCACGAAGGCTGTACAATCGATACAATTGTTGGTGTCTACTGTGGCAATAAAATGATACAGCGAATCAACCGTGAGTTTTTGAACCACGATTACCCTACAGATACCATTACATTTCGCTATAATAAGGGAGAAGATATCGATGGTGAGTTTTATATTTCTCTCGATGTTGTCAAGGAAAATGCTGCAAGGTTCACCGAGACTTTTCAGCATGAACTTTTACGTGTCACCTTGCATTCAGCACTGCATCTGATTGGGTATGACGACGCGTCCCCCGATCAACGGGAAATAATGCAGCAGAAAGAAACATTGTATATCAACCTTTTCAATACTGAAAACGAACAAACCTCTTGAGAATAATGAAGAGTAGTAATGATTTTCAGGCGGAGGAGCGCTCAAAGCCATCATTCTGGAAGCGTTTCTTATTCATTACGATTACCCTTCTCATTGCGTCTCTTGCAGGCAGCATTTTTATAATGCGTTATCTTCAAGAACAGAAACGGCAGCAATTCGCAGCAAAGATAGCGACACAGTATGTCGAGATTCAGCAACAGGACATCCGGCTTTTTTCGCTTGCTTTAGCTTGGTCGGTTCGCAAAGAGTTGATGCGGTTTAACTATGATCAGGTTGATGAGTATTTTAATGAACTCATTAAAAGAAAAGGGTTTGTTGTTATCATGCTTGTTGACCCATCTGGCAATATCAGACTCTCAACCGATCGAAAGCTTCAGGGTGGTTCCTTTTCCCGCTTTTATCCGGGAATTAACCTTGGTTCCTCGGAGCTGGAATCTTACCCCCTACAAAAGGGAAAAAGCATGTTTGTGGTACCTGTAATGGGACTTAACGATAAACTTGGAACAATTTCTTTTATATACAGTTATCAGGAACTATCATTACCCTGAAGTTCTGTTCAGTTTTTTTCGCAATCTGTTGTCATCCTCGACAATTATTTCCTTTTTTTATTCTTTCCTTTAACCAAAAAAAGCTACCACTATGCGAAAAGTTGTATCTCCGCTGCTTCTTGTTCTCATTAGTCTGCTGACACTCGGCGCGTGTTCGAGTAAAAAAAATGAGACCGGTTCTTCTCCAGCTACCAGTAGTCCAGGCGCCTCACTTCTTCCGTCTATCTTGCCATTCGAAGGTGTACTTACCATGCAGACCACTATTCCTGAGGCTGGTTCCACCGAAACAAAGCTTTTTATTTCCAAAGAAGGGGTAAGGACCGAAAGTTCATCCCACATGAAAAATATGCCTTCTGACATACAGATGATTGTTATTTCACCATCCGATACTCCGAATCTTGTTTACCTCATCAATACAGCACAAAAATCATATTCTGTTATTGATATCGATGCCATGAAAAAGGAGTTAGCAAATGTCAAGCAAGACGATGGATACAACAACGCAAAAATTGATAATCTTGGGAAAGAAACAGTAAACGGATACAACTGCTCTCACGTTCGAATTACCAATGGAGAGACAGTAATGGAAATGTGGGTTTCAAAAGATATACTTGATTACTTTACCTACGCCAGATTGCAAAGCGCAAATGATAAAAATATGCCTGAACTGGCTAAAAGAATGAAGGCTGCCGGACTTGATGGGTTTCCTGTAAAAATATGGCATAAAGAGGCGAACATCACTACTGAGCTGACAAAAGTTGACAAGCAAGGGCTTGATGCCTCCCTCTTCAAGGTTCCCGCCGGATATACCAAAAATGAATTCCCTGCTATGCACATCGGCAAATCTCCCAAGCATAACAAAGAGCTTGAGGCCATGATGAAAAAAATGCAGGAAGAAATGAAGAACAAACAAAAGTAATAGCGTGCAAGGGAGTCATTATATCCGGAAACTCTTTCTGAATAGAGTTTCCGGATATAATCCTGTGTTGGAACCACACAATACAATAAATAACTCGTTGAATGGACGAAAAGAAATTTCAGGATGCAGAGAAAGTAGTAGTTACCGATATCCGAATGCCTTTCTGGTCGATGGTAACATTCATGGTTAAGTGGGTATTTGCCAGTATTCCGGCTCTTATAATATTTTCAATGCTCATAAGTATAATTGTGGCAATTATAACCACATTATTCGGTGCGATGTGGGGATTTCATGGAATGTTTCATCAGGGCGAACCTTCATTTTAAACCCTGCAGCACCTTTACTGAATTGTTTATCAAACAGAATCAGCAAAAGCTATGCATATTCTTGAAACTGTTTCAGTGCAATGTCCGTCCTGTGGTGAAGTAATGGAACTGCAGGTTGATTGTTCAGAAGGAAGTCAGGAACTGACCGAAGACTGTCCTGTTTGCTGCAAGCCTTCAACCATCGCAATAACAATCAGCGATAAAGGCATTTCGTCGGTTGAGATATTACCTTGAGCTTCTTACGATTCATCTAGAATTTCGAGGTAATTCCCACGGGAACCGTCGTTACCGGTGCAGTTTTGTTCAGGCCACCTTTAACGCCGGTATCAAGGTCAAAGTTTTCAGATACGCTCTAAACAAGGCCGCCAATAAAGTAAACAGGGTGAGTGAGTATCCGATGCCTTTACTTGTATAGGTATCAAGACCACCATTGGCTGATGACCTCTAATGAGTTGGGCCGCAACGTTTATCGAGACAGTCTTCAATTTTTACACTCATCAGATTAAATAACCGTTTCGCTGCAGTGTGGAAAAAATGATTTTATTATTAATATGAAGGGTATCCATGGTATTATTTTCCTTCAGCTTTTATGCAAATATTCAGAACTGTAACATTTATTTTCCGGGTTCTTCTTCTGATCTTTTTGACAGCCTCAATCAATGGCAAGTTCGGTACTGCTCATTCGATGCAAACAAGTGTTTCATCAGCAATGCACACAGATCAAAAAAATTCAGATAAGCACCATGAACACTCTGGCGACTGCCATACATGTCCAAACTGTACATGCAATGTACTACTTCCAATGCAAACGATTAAGCTTGATTATAACCCTGTAATTACCAGCTTCTGCTCTTTCAATCTCATTCTGAATCTCCCCGAAGTAACTCTTTCCAGGTTTATTCCTCCTCGAAATTTAGTTTGACATCTAAAGTCTGCTTGTTGATGTTATAGTTTTGTCCAGTTATCCCGTTGTGCTGTGCACTTCGGGCTATCGAGGCATGACGCTAAAAACGTAATAAAAGAGTCTATGCTTATGGAGAAAAATCTACGTGCACGGGGATTGTTGCTTGTAGTGATAGGAATTGTATCTGTTTTATCGTCAGTTCCAATTTGGGCTGCTGAGCAAACAATGTCACTGCCTATGGTTATTGAGTATTCGTTGCAGCATAATGGTGACCTCCAATCATTTCGTCAAGAGAAAGGAGTTTTTGAAGCCGGAAAAGTCAAAGCGGGACTTTTACCCAATCCAACGCTTAATGTTGACGCAGGAACGGGCGCTTTGACCGGAAGCAGCGGGGAAAGCACGCTCTCTGTTGGAATTTCGCAGGAAGTGATGCTGGCAGGCAAACGGAGAAAACGACTTGCTGTTGCCGAACGTGAACTGGATTTCTACAAATACCATCTTGCCGATAAAGAACGACTGATCCGCGAAGAGGTTACCACCGTATTCTATGATGTCATTCTGGCTGAACAACGACTTGCGTTGGCCGACCGTTCTATTACGCTTAATCAAAAGCTTTTAGAAGTTTCAAAAGCACGTTTGGCGGCAGGCGATATTCCGGAACTGGAAATGAATCTGGTTAAAGTCGAACTGGCACGGAGTGAAGCATCGAGAATTGATGTCGCAAAATCATTGAATCAATGTCAGGAGAAGCTTGCGACAATTACCGGGCTGCCGATTGGAACCCGGTACGTAATATCCGGGATATTTCAATCCGCAACTACCTTGACAAAAACACTCGCAGATCTTAAACAACTGGCACTAGCTCAACGTCCGGACAAAAAGGCAGTGGAATCTGAAAGTGGACGTGGTGAAGCAGGTGTTCGCCTTGCTCGGGCCGAGAGTATCCCAAATCTCACCGTCGGTCTGTCGGTTTGGCGCGACACGAGATCACTGAAAATCGGCGGATTGGAAAGCACTGATAAAGCCTATACCTTGGGGATGAAGCTCTCCATGCCCATTCCCGTTTTTGACAGAAATCAGGCAGGTGTTCAGGAGGCTTTGGCCCGCCAGAGCAGCGCAGAAAGTCGTTTGTCAATCACAATCAGAAATGTTGAACGTGAGGTTGAAACTGCTTATGCAAGTTGCCTGAGCAGTGAAACAATACTTTCACTCTACAAGGCTGACATTATTCCACAGTTGGAGGAAAACCTGAACCTTACGGAGGAAGCCTGGCGTCTTGGTGAAGTCGGCATACTGGCAGTAATTCAGGAACAAAAGAAATTCTTCGAGGTCAGTGAAAATTATTTGATGGCGCTGTATAACCGTCAGATCGCTTTTGTAAAACTTGACTCAGCATTAGCGACAGAAATAAACGGAGAGCGAGAGTGATAAAGAGATGGATGAGCATTGGTGTTATTCTGGCCATGATCTTGGGAGGGGGTTATTTCTATCTTTCTTCAGGCCAGAAAAGCGCAGGGGGAGTGAAGACCGAAGATCGGATGGGCCATAAGGCCATAAGGTAGAAAAAAGTGAAGGCATCATCATGAACGTGCAGGGACAGAAAGAGAATGGAGTTCTCGTCGCTGTCGCCAAAAGGCAGCGTTTTACTGAAATCATTAAGGCTACTGGCAAAGTGGAGGCCAATGCCGACCGGATCGCTCATGTCTCACCGCGCATTTCCGGCAATATAGTATCTGTTCAAGCCTCTTTGGGCGACCGTGTTATTACCGGGCAGACACTCGTAATTCTAAAAAGTCTTGAAATGGCTGATGCAGCCAACCGTTTCCGCCTATCCAAGACAAAACTTGACCTTGCCCAGGCAAATATGACAAGGATCCGAAGTCTGGTTGAAAAGAAGATCGTTGCCCGAAAAGAGCTCATTCAAGCTGAATCCGACTATAAAATCACTCAAACAGAACTGCAGAATGATAAAGAGAGGCTATCTCTTTACGGAGCTTCAAAATCAAATTTAAATGGCAGCAGTCACAACAAAACCAGTTTGATGGTACCTGCTCCAATCAGTGGTACCATTACCGAGAAGCATGCCATTGTCGGTGAACTTTCCGATCCCTCCAAAAGCCTTTTCACCGTAGTCGACCTCTCCTCCGTCTGGGTCGTTGTTGACATCTACGAAAAAGATCTGTCAAAAGTGCACAAGGGCCAGACAGCAACGGTCACGGTAGATGCCTATCCTGATGTAAAGCTGAGTGGACGGGTTACCTATCTTGCCGATGTGCTTGATGCATCCACACGTACACTCAAGGCTCGTGTTGAGGTAGCCAATCCCCATCGCAAGCTGAAGCCCGAAATGTTTGCCCGGATCGAATTGACGCCTCCTGCCAGTGCGGCAATGACCTTGGCAGTACCCGAAGATGCTGTTCAGGAAATCGATGGCAAAAAAATAATCTTTGTTACCAATGAAAACCAGAAAGAGTTCAGGGCGGAGGCAGTGGAATTGGGTCGTTCTGTCGGCGGTATGGTTGAGATTCTTTCCGGCCTTAAGGAAGGTAATCGTTATGCCGAAAAGGGTTCATTTATTCTAAAGTCAGAGCTCAAAAAGGGTGAGCTTTTAGGGGGCGCAGAATAATGCTTCAAAACATCATAGCCTATTCGTTAAAGAAAAAAGGTGCGGTCATCGTGCTTTCGCTTTTAATTACACTCTTCGGTATTTATTCATATCTGAAACTGCCGCTTGATGCATTTCCTGATGTTACCAACGTACAGGTTGAAATAGTAAGCCATGCGGATGGACTTTCAGCATTGGAAATTGAGCGAAATGTAACCTATCCTATAGAAATGGCTATGCGTGGCTTGCCTGATATTGAACAGATGCGTTCAGTCACAAAGTTCGGCCTCTCGATTGTCACTATTGTTTTCAAAGATAATGTTGATCTGTACTTTGCCCGGCAACTGGTATTCGAACGCTTGGCAGAGGCTCGTGATAAGGTTCCAAAGGGTGTTGCAGTTACTATGGGACCGATCGGTACCGCCATGGGAGAAATTTACCAGTACACGCTTGAAGGAAAAATGCCGGACAACCCGCAGCAGAAGATTGTCTATTTGACTAATCTTCGAACTATTCAGGAGTGGATTGTTGCTCCTCAGTTGAAAAGCGTTGCCGGAGTAAATGAAATCAACTCTTTCGGCGGGTATTTCAAGCAATATCAGGTGATCGTGTCACCGGAACAACTGGTGAAGTATGGAATAACGGTTGCGGATGTCTATGCCTCAATAGGCAGCAACAATGAAAACGTTGGAGGCAATATCCTCGAACGGGGCACAGATCAATATATAATCCGAGGGGTCGGGTTGATAAAAAACATAAGTGATATAGAAAACATTGTCCTGAAATCCGCAGGAGGAACTCCGACTTGTGTCAGGGATATAGCTGAGGTAAAGGTAGGCGAGGCAGTCCGTATGGGAGCTGCCATGAAAAACGGCAAGGATGAATGTGTCGGCGGTATTATCATGATGCTGCGCGGAGAAAACAGCCGGATGAATGTGTCGGCGGTATTATCATGATGCTGCGCGGAGAAAACAGCCAGGATGTTGTAAGGCGGGTAGAGGGAAAAGTTAAAGAGCTTAATGAAAACAATGTGCTTCCCGAAGGAGTCAGACTCGTTCCCTATTATGACAGAAGCGATCTGGTCAATGCCAGTGTCGGCACCGTAACCAAAGCGCTGATAGAAGGATCCATACTGGTATTGATTGTGCTTTACCTCATGCTGAACAGTGTTCGGGGCAGTATCGTTGTGCTTCTTGCCTTGCCGCTGTCACTTCTGGCTACGTTCATAATTATGAAAATAACCGGGATCAGTGCAAACCTGATGTCGCTTGGCGGCTTGGCAATTTCTATCGGCATGATTATCGACACGACCATTATTCAGGTAGAAAATGTTCAGCGTCATCTGAGCGAAGGAGGGGGTGCGCATCCCGAATTGCAGACGGTCCTGAAAGCTGTAATGGAAGTCCGAAAGCCGAGTATCTTTGGCGAGCTTATTATTGCACTCACCTTTATCCCGATTCTCTCCCTGGAAGGAATCGAAGGAAAGATGTTCGGTCCACTGGCAATTACCGTGATCATCGCGCTCTTATCCTCCCTGTTTCTCTCTGTGTTTGTGATCCCGGTACTCTGTATTCTTTTTCTGAAACCGCAGCAGGAAAAAGAGAGTTTTATCATGAAGCACGCAAACAGGCTCTATCTGCCTCTACTCGACTATGCGATGAAGATGAAGACTGTGGTGTTGAGTGTTGCCAGTATTTTGCTGCTTGTTTCGCTTTTTTTTGCTACACGTCTGGGAACTGAATTTATACCGAGCATGGATGAAGGCTCCTTTGACATGGATGTCTCTATGCTTCCAGGTGTATCTCTCTCAAAAGCGATGGAAGTGAATCAGCGGGTCGCGATGAAACTTAAACAGTTTGATGAACTGGAAACTGTGGTATCACGAACCGGACAGACTGGTGTTGCGCTAGATACCCGGGGGTCGGATAAGACCGGTTATGTGGGAATATTCAAGCCGAAAAGCGATTGGAAGCAGGATATTTCTAAAGATGAGTTGATTAACAAGATGCGCCATTCCCTGGAATCGGTTGCGGGAATTACCTTTGGATTCAGCCAGCCTATTCAGTGCCGGATTGACGAACTCGTTGCAGGCACTCGTGCTCAGCTGATTCTTAAAATATTTGGTGACGATATCCAGGTGCTTAGTGAAAAATCAGCTGAAATTTCAAGGATTCTCTCAACCATACGAGGGGGAACCGATCTCAGCGTTGAAAAAGTTTCAGGTCAACCCTATCTGACGGTGACCATCGACCGCTCAAAAATTGCCCGATATGGCCTGAATATCAGCGATGTACAAAAGGTTATAGAAATCGGTGTGGCAGGTAAAGCAGCATCACAGTTGTACGAAAATAACCGCAGCTTTGATATTACTGTTCGCCTGCCTGAAGAAAAAAGGAACTCTCTGGAAACGCTCAAAACGCTGATGATAACCACAAAAACCGGGGTAAATATCCCTCTCGAACAGCTGGCAGAAATCAAAATGATCGAAGGACCGGTTCAAATCAGTCGTCAGGACGGAGTGAGAAGAATCGGCGTCGAAATGAATATTACAGGAAGAGATATCGGGGGGTTTGTTGCCGAGGCAAGGCAGAAGATCAAAGAAAATGTTAAACTGCCAGCGGGATATTATATCACCTGGGGCGGGCAGTTCGAAAACCAGCAGCGAGCGATGAACAAACTGCTGATCATCGGACCAGTCGCCATTGGTTTGATACTGCTGCTTCTTTTTGTTACGTTCCGTTCCCTCCGCTTGGCATTGCTTGTAATATCAAACTTGCCGTTCGCCCTGATTGGCGGGGTATTTGCGCTCTATATCTCCGGACAATACCTCTCTGTTCCGGCATCAGTTGGATTTGTGGTCCTGTTTGGCGTAGCCGTGCTCAACGGATTGGTGCTGGTATCACGTATTTCGCAACTGCGAGATGAAGGGATTGAACTACAGCAGGCAATCAGAAAAGGATCGCTTGACCGCCTGCGCCCCGTATTAATGACTGCGTCAATCGCTATTTTCAGTTTGCTGCCCATGCTGCTCTCCAGCGAGACAGGTTCTGAAATACAGAAACCGCTTGCCACTGTAGTTGTTGGAGGCCTTGTAACTTCCACACTGTTGACGCTGTTGATTATTCCATCTGTATACAGCTGGTTTGAAAAAAGAAAGGTCGACGAAGCATCGTGATTGAAGACGAATAATCATCACAGAAGACGTTTCTGTTTATTGCAAGCCGTCAGCTATCGCTATATCGCTAAAACAATCTGCGAGAAAGGGGTATTATCGGTTGACACAGTAAGTTGAGCGCCACCCGATTCATTTAGAACTTCGAGGTAACCCCGACGAGAACCGTTGTTACGGGTGCCGTATTGTTCAGTCCACCTTTAACACCGAAATCAAAGTCAAAGCTGTCCGTGACACTGTAAACCAGTCCGCCAATAACATAAACAGGATGGGTTTCCGATGTCGTTACCGTACTGGTATCGATGCCGATATCAACAACTGATCGAAGGTTCTTCATCATCCTGACTTCTGCAGCGACTGATGCATGCCAGAGATGATGTCTTAAAACTTCATTTTCCTCTTCAAGACTGTATGTGTTATGGACATACCCTACATCGCAGTGAAAAGCTCCATGTTGCCACTCTTTTGTAGCAATCATCATCACTTCTTTCGAAACATCACCATTGCCAAGCCCTTTTTCAGCATCGCCTGTTGGAAGGCTTACTCCTGATTTCAGGGCAAAACTCAACCCATTTTGAGGCGAACTTTCAAAAAATCTCCATTTGATTTCAACTGCTGTATCCCCAATTCCTTTCTGGATTGCAATAGGTCGTCCCTCCTCAGTGAACGGATGCCAATTATAGGGAATGCCGACAATCACATCTACATTATCAGCAACTCCCCAGGAAAAAGTGGTATAAAGTTCCTGACCGGAGTTGCTTTTAGTAGCTTCTACGGCATAATCCAGTTCAACCTGAAATTTTCCTTTTCCCTGTGTTCCAGTGTCGTCAGTAATCAACGGGGCGGTTGCAAAAACCGGCACTGAAAAAAACAGTGAAAAAAGGATGAGCGTATATTTTTTTATCATAGAAAAAGAGAATAAAATGGGTTGCGACTATCTTCTGAACACAGACCACGCAGGTTGCATTTCTTCACCATCACCTTGTAATAAACGCCTCTGATTTTCTCCATTGGCATCCATGACAAATAATTTTTTCTTTCCCTGACGGGTAGAGGAAAAAACTATCATTTCTCCATTGGGTGACCAGGTCGGGTGCTCGTTTTCTCCAGAATTTTTTGTCAACTGTCTGAGTTCAGATCCATCAGCATTTATAACAAATAAATCGATTGTTCCTCTTCCTTCCATCGTTGAGAAAACAATTTTATCACCAGAAGGAGACCATGAGGGCTGAGTGTTGTAGCGACCGTTAAAGGAAAGCCGTCTGGCTTGTCCGGATTGAAGATCCTGAATAAAAATTTGTGGCTGGCCGTTTCGTGAAGAGACAAATGCCATTTTGCTTCCATCCGGTGAAAATGTAGGAGACACATCAATTCCTCTGCTGAAAGTTACTCTTCGGGAAATCGAACCATCAGGTTTTATGAGGTATATTTCCTGATCACCCTCATATGATAATGTTGTTGCTACTTCATTGTTATTTCTCCAGCATGGAGCTATGCTGACTCCGCTTTTAGTTACTGCTGAAGTTTTCTTATCCACAAGGTTTTTGATATAAAGAGCTGGTCTGCCGGAAGTAAAATCAGTATAGGCAAGATACCTGCCATCCGGAGACAGGGATGGTGTCAGAGAAATAGAACGGGAATTGGTCAGTTGTTCAACACCATGTCCATCAAAATCAGACTGATAGATTTCTTTAAACCCTGTTTTGTTAGACACAAAAACAATCTTGCTGCCAAAAACAGACTTTTTGCCGGTAAGAAGCTCAATGAGATCTTCACAAAAGGCATGACCGATTGAACGAAGCTGCTCTTCTTTACCGGTATAGATTTTTTTCAAAAGTGGTTTGGCGCTGGCAGTTTCGAAGACCTCAACCTCAAAATTAATGTTGCCTGATTTTTTTGAAACAGTACCACCGGCATACACCTCAGCGCCAATAGAATTCAGAGCCCCGAAATTTATAACAACGTTCTTTTTGTCACTGAAATCTTTAACATTGACAGGGGACGATATCAGTGTAAAAAGGCTGGTAAAGTCAAGCCCGTCGCGTACAATAGTATTGAGACTCTGAGCCCATTCACCCTCTTTTCTTCCTTGAGAATCAGGTTTGTTGAGTACCAGCGCAATTTTACCTGATCCTTCCTTGCGTATAGCGATATAATCACCAGGTTCCGCAGCAGCCAATTGCAACGGGACGCTAAAAAAGGCAAACAGGACAAAAAAACTGCAGAGCATGGAATATCTGAAAAATCGCATAGTGATAGCTAAGTCTTAAGGGTGATTTGCAGGGTATAAACGTAACGTATTAAATATTTTAAAGAAGAACAATAATAGCCGGTGTTCCAGTTTGGAAAACTCTACATCAAAAAAGTCCGGTTATAACACAAAGTTTACTGAACAGTATGCAGGATACGCCATTTCCGACACAGTTAAAACTTTCATGTGTGATCACAAGGTTTTTAAAAAACTGTCGTCAAAATAGATGAAGCAAGTAAGGAGCAGAAAACGAAAATACAACTATTTACTGAATACACCTTTTTTTTTAGAACTCGAAAAACCGACTACACCATGAAAAAAACATTGATGATGGTATTAACAGCAACGCTTCTTGGATTTGGAAGTATTGCTTCGGCAGCAACGGACTACAGCCATTATTCAGATAAGGAACTCGGTGCGCTCCGGGGAACGATGCGCAAAGCCTCGGTTGAAGATCGAATTGCATACCACCAGGAATGGCAAAAAAGATTGGGAGAACTTGGGCCTGATCAGCGTCAGCGTTTTATGAAATCTCCAGGCGGAAGGGGTTTTAACTGCGATATGAACGGCATGAACGGCATGGGCAGAATGAACGGCATGGGCAGAATGCAAGGAATGCAGGGATCACAAGGCTTCAACTGCGGCATGAACGGCATGCAGGGATCTCCCGGAATGAACTGTGGGATGAACCGAATGGAAGAATCACTAGGATTGAACGACAGTCAGAGTGCTAAAGTCAAGGAACTCCGCGAAAAACAATTTGCCCTTGTAATCCCGGAAAAGAAGGAACTTGTAACATTAAATCAGGAACTTCAGAAGGAATCGTTTAAAGCCAGTCCTGACAAACGAAAAATTGATGAACTATCAGTTGCAATTGGAAAAAAACATACCTCACTCGCTCAATTGAAAAGCAGTCATTTAACTGAACTTGCCTCAATACTAACACCCGCACAGCGCGAAAAGATGCAGTTAATGAGAGATGCTCGCCAGATGCGTCAGCATGGTGGCTGGTATATGCAATAAGCGATTCCAAGCTTTCAAAAAGCAGGTTGGGTGGCATTTCCAGCCTGCTTTTACTAACACGTTACATCTCAGTATGTTTCTCAAAAAGAATTACATAATTTGAGTTTAGATTTTCCACTGCGTCTGCAAGATTCCATCGAAGACGCATTAAAGTTAGTATTTGCTTGTTTGACACACATGATACCCTTATCATGAAGAGCGACAGCATGTTAGGTCATTTCAGGCAAGATCTGATACGCTATAGTAATAATTCTAACTAGCTACATAAGGTCATAAGCGGTGTCAGGCATACTTAAAATTGCATTGAAGCTTCTCGTCAACGACAGGAGCAAGTTCATCGCCCTGCTGGTCGGCATTACGTTTGCTGTATTTCTCATGATCATGATGATGTCCATGTTTTCGGGGATTCTCAACAGGTCATCGTCAAGTGTCTATAATGTCGGAGCAAAAGTATGGGTAATGGATCCTGCGGTGAACAACGCCACCAGCAGTATTCCAATGCCAGATTATGTCCTTTCTACCGCAAGAAGTATTGCTGGCGTAAAATACGCTGTTCCTATCTATTTTGGTAACGCTCTGGTTAAACTCAAAAGTGGCGCTTATCAGGCAGTATCTGTTGTTGGCCTTGACGATGCTACCCTTTATGGCCGGCCGGAATTGATCGAAGGTAAGATTGAGGATATATATGCAGAATCCGCCTTTTTTGTCGTCAAGGATGCGGAATTCAAAAAGCTTGAAAGTCCAAAAATTGGAACCGAATTTGAAATAAATGATCATCGGGGGCTCGTTGTAGGTTTGGCAAAAGTTGCTTCAGGGGGGCTTTTTGGTATACCCACGGTCTACACTACCTATAATAGAGCTATTACATACATTCCTTCGATGCGTTTTACAACGTCATATATTCTGATTGAACCCAAAAGTGAAGCTGATATTCCGTTTATTCAGCAGAAAATCAAAAAACTTGGCTATCAGGCACTTACCCGAGATCAGTTTGTCCAGAAAATCTCTGATTTTTACACATACCAGACAGGTATGGGTATGAATGTCCTGATGATGACCGCAATCAGTTTTATAGTAGGCCTTTCGATCTCCGGTCAGACATTTTATACCTTTATCCTCGAAAACCTCGAGCGGTTTGGTGCCTTGAAGGCCATTGGAGCCAAAGGCCACGAACTCATCACCATGATTCTTTTTCAGGCAACATTTACTGCACTTCTTGGCTATGGACTTGGTGTCGGACTTGCTTCAGGCCTGATGATTCTGGCCAAACTCCGCTTGCCAAGCTATGCAGCACAGGTTACGTATTACAATCTTGCCTTTGCATTTGTGATGGTGCTCATTATGGCGGGTGTTTCCAGTTATATTGGAGTTCGCAAGGTGCTCCAGATACAACCTTTTGATATTTTCAGAGGCTGACTATGGGAAATGTAGCCATAAAGGCCAATAGTTTGGTAAAGTGGTTTGGTGAAGGAGACACAAAAACCACCGCAGTCAAGAACGCAAGTTTTGAGGCGGACTTTGGAGAACTGCTTTATATCGTTGGTCCGTCAGGAAGCGGCAAGACAACGTTACTCAGTATGATTTCGGGCATTCTCAAACCGAACGAAGGTAATGTTCTGGTAGAGGATAAAGATATCTGGAAGATGAACAGTGACGATATTGCAGATCTTCGCTTGCAAAAAATCGGCTTTGTGTTTCAGGATTATCACCTTTTTCCTCGCTTGACCACAGTAGAAAACGTGGCGATTCCCTTGATACTGAAAAAAATGGATTGGAATAAGGCACTGAGCATTGCTTTGGAGTACCTTGAAATCGTCGGGCTTAAAGATAGAGCACAGTTACAACCTGTGAAGCTGAGTGGTGGTGAGCAGCAACGCGTCGCTATTGCACGTGCAATTGCAGGCCAACCTGACATTCTGATCTTTGACGAGCCGACAGCCTCGCTCGATGGTGATACAGGGAAAAAAATCGTGGAATTCATTAAAACAAAAATCCTCACCCCCCAGCGATCAGTTATTATTGTAACCCATGACAGCCGCATCTATGAATATGCGGACTCAATCATGAAAATGGAAGATGGAAAAATAATAGGCTTTGAACAGAACACATTTCATGTCGCATGAGAAATAAACTATTAATCGTGTTTGCCATACTGGGAGTTCTACTTGCAATCGGCAGTGCTTATATTTCAGGGATACCAGCAAAACCTCAGCCCCCGGCATTCAAACCCGCATCGAATCCTTATGCAAAGGGGATTTATGCTAATGGTATTGTAGAAACGGCCCAGACCAGTGGCGAAAATATCAACGTTTATCCTGAAGTTCCGGGAACAGTTGTTAAAATATTGGTTACTGAAGGCCAGCATGTATCGGCAGGAACTCCATTGTTTATTCTGGACGACTCTGTGCAGCGCGCCACAACTGCATCGGCTAAAGCCCAGATAGATGTAGCAAAAGCAACCTATAAAAACCTGCAGGATCAATATAGCAAGCTTAAAGTCTCTTGGACGCTTGATTCCCGGTCAGTCAGTAAAGATGCTCTTGATACGGCCGAAAATGCATCCAGAGGAGCAAAGGCAAATCTGGAGCTTGCTCAAAAGCAGTTTGAGGCAGCAAAAGCACTTTTGAACAAATACGTCATCAAGGCACTCTCAGACGGTACCGTTCTTTCAATCCATACAGCTATGGGTAGCTTTATATCAAGCCAGGGTGTTTATGATACCTATTCAGGAGCATTTCGGCCTGTGATGGTGCTGGGCAATATGAAAGGCGATCTCGCCGTTAGGTGTTATGTCGATGAGATCCTCATTAACAGGCTTCCTGATCCGTCCGATATGCGGGCGAGAATGACTGTTCCAGGAATGGATATCAACATCCCGTTGAAATTTGTCAGGATACAGCCGAATGTTTCTCCTAAAATAGAGCTCTCAAGCCAGAGAACAGAGCGGGTTGATGTGCGGGTTCTACCGGTTATTTTCAGCTTTGAAAAACGAGAAGGTGTGTCAATTTATCCAGGTCAACTTGTTGATGTCTACATCGGTGAAAAAAATAATACCTCCAAAAAATAGCACAGCATATCAGGCCAGCAGTAGAGGCCGCGCTCTCCTGTATTTGTTCGGGATATCCCTCTTACTTTTGTCAGGTTGTGCAGTTGGTCCCGACTTCGTTCGTCCTGAAGCGCCAAAGGTAATCCAGTATAATCATGGTGGAGATCCCAGTGCGACTATATCCGGGGATAGTTTATTTCAGAGCTTCAAAAATGGTCAGGGTCCAGAGGCTCATTGGTGGCACTCATTCCAGTCAAAACAGTTGGACACAGCAGTAACTGAAGGGCTTGCTGAAAATCCCGGTTTACAGGCAGCCGAAGCCAGTCTGCGGCAAAGTCAGGAAAATCTTCGGGCAGGCTCAGGGATTTTTTACCCGCAAGTCAGCGCAACATTCAGCCAATACCGCGAAAAAAATTCACCCGCCTCGATCGGCAGTTCAGCATCTTCCAGCATTTTCAATTTGACAACCTTGTCATCATCGGTAAGCTACGCCCTTGACATTTTTGGCGGTCAACGCCGTGCCGTCGAAGGTCTGGCTGCAAAGGTTGACCGCGAGCGTGCAGTAACAATGGGTACCTACATGATGCTCTCTGGAAACATTGTTAATACCAGCATTGCTATTGCCGCATATCACGCTGAAATTGACGAATTAGAGCAATTGATTGCGCTGGAAAAAGATCAGATCAGCATTGCTGATAAACAATACCAGGCAGGCATAACAACGTATGGAGCTCTGTTGACATTACGGAATCAGCTTAATGCACTTGAAGCGACACTGCCTCCCCTTAAACAAAAGTTAAGTCAGGCAGAACATCTCCTTGCCACCCTGAAGGGAAAAACACCGGCCGAGTCAATGCCCCCGACAGCTTAATGCACTTGAAGCGACACTGCCTCCCCTTAAACAAAAGTTAAGTCAGGCAGAACATCTCCTTGCCACCCTGAAGGGAAAAACACCGGCCGAGTCAACGCCCCCGACACTGATGCTGACGGACATCTCACTTCCGCACCAGTTACCCTTATCCCTCCCATCAGACCTTGTTCGCCATCGGCCTGATATTCTGGCTGCCGAGGCTCAATTACATGCAGCCAGTGCAGGTATTGGAGTATCCACCGCAGCATTGTTTCCCAGTTTTACCTTAAACGCAAATTATGGCGCAATCAGCGGGACTGCCAATACCTTATTCAGCTCAAAGAATAATGTCTGGGGGATAGGTGCGAACGTAACAGCCCCGATATTTAAAGGCGGCACACTCCTTTCCGAGCGTCTGGCAGCAATCGAGGCTTACAAGGTGAGCCTGGCCAACTATAAGCAAACCGTTCTTGCAGCATTTGCTCAGGTTGCTGATATTGTACGTGCTCTGGAGCACGATGCCGAGCTGACCCGTACAGAAGCTCAGACAGTAAAGGATGCACAGCTTTCAATGGATCTGCTTAAAGATAATTATCGTGCGGGTATGGTAAACTATCTTCATGTCATGGTTACAGATATCCAGTACAGGCAGGCTAAAATCGGTTATCTGCAGGCGAAAGCCCAGCAACTGCAGGATACAACAGCACTTTTTGTCGCCCTAGGTGGAGGCACACTCGATTGACCATAAGGCCTCAAAGCGCTAACACAATATCAGTATGGAAAAACAAAGCAAATTAGATTTGTGGCTTCTCATTCCGATGATAGGAGTTATCACTATCGGCTTGATGGCGGTCTATAGCGCCACTCATGGAACAGGCGACGCAACTTTGTTTTACCGTCAGTTTTCATGGGGAATGATTGGTTTTGTTGTCATGTCGTTCGTCTACTACCACGACGTTCGAGTTATCAGGGACAATGCCTATATTTTTTATGCTATAGGGATTCTTCTCTTGGTAGCGGTACTGGTTTTCGGCAAAAAAGTAGGAGGTCATTCGAGCTGGATAAAAATCGGGTTTTTCAGTTTTCAGCCTTCAGAAATAGCCAAGATGTCAACCATTCTTGCTCTTGCACGATTCCTTTCTGATGATGACACAGATATCCGCTCAATTCCACATTTTTTTATTGCCCTCGGTATTGCTTTTTTCCCGGCTCTGCTGATCATTCTTCAGCTGGATATGGGTACAACCATCACCTGCATGTCATTTATTGCACCCATGCTCATTGTAGCAGGGTTTGACATCTATATTCTCATGTTGATAGCGTTTCCCCTTATTCTTATGATAACCGGGTTTTTCAGTATCTATTTTGTTATATCCTTTGCTGTTGTCCTTTTTATAATCCTCATCGCATACCAGAAAAAATTTCAGCTTCACCAATTGCTGGTTATCGGCTCAGGACTCGGTATCAGCCTCATTACGCAAAAGTTTGCGACCGACATACTTAAACCGCATCAGATCGACAGGATTCAGACCTTTCTTGATCCCATGAATGATCCACAGGGCGCTGGATATAATGTTCTTCAGGCAAAAATAGCAATAAGCTCAGGCGGATTGTTAGGTAAAGGGTTCCTGCAGGGAACGCAAACCCAGTTGCGTTTTATACCAGCCCAATGGACCGATTTTATATTTTGTGTGATAGGTGAAGAACTTGGTTTTATAGGAGCAGCACTACTGCTGTCACTCTATCTCACCTTGATACTCAGATTAATCTGGGCAATATTTTCAATTAAAAACAAGTTTGTTGAATTGACACTTACCGGGTATGTCTCATTACTGTTTATTCATATTGCTATTAACACAGGTATGACCATTGGCCTTATACCAGTAATTGGAGTTCCGCTGCCATTTATTTCCTATGGAGGCTCTTCCTTGATTGGCAATATGATTATGGTGGGATTGGCGATGAATTTTTTCAGGAACAAGAGAAGCCTGGGGTATTGAAGAAGCAGAGTTCAGGCTGATATTCAATGCAGATAATAAAAAAGCTGAAACCGAAGCTGTAAGCCGAATTCTGTGGATTACCCGGAAATCCGGATAAAACTGCAGCCATTTATCTAATGCGGCTTACCCGAAAACTCTCTTTGCAGAATTGAGCGGACCACTCTTTTCCCTTTTCAGGGAAAGTTTCCCTATTTAGCCTTGCTTCGGGGAGGTTTGCCAAGCACACTACATTACTGTAATGTCTGGTGGTCTCTTACACCGCCGTTTCACCCTTACTACATTACTGTAATGTCTGGTGGTCTCTTACACCGCCGTTTCACCCTTACTCCGGTTGCCCGGAGCGGTTTGTTTTCTGTTGCACTATCTGTGATAACCGGTTTGCACCGTCATCCCCAGGCTTGAGTCCCGGAAAGAGAGCGGTTTAAACCACTCTCTTTCCGGGACTCTCGACCGGCACCCTGCCCTGTGAAGTTCGGACTTTCCTCTGCGCAGTATTAAACTGCACGGCGACTGCACACTTGCGGTTTCAGCTTTACAAAGAACTCTACAAAACGAAAATAACGTTCCAGAACAAACGATATTTTTCAATGTGACAATATGTTATCCTGCAGCTTCATCAAAAAGTCTCTCATGAACGACAATCCGACCGCATGACTCGCAAAGATAAAACCCGCCCTGAACAATCATCGTATGGCGATTAGTCGGGACCCTTGTGTTACAGCCGGAGCATGCATTACGATTTAGCCTGACTACAGCATTCTGCAGTACACCGCTTCTAAGGTGGTCATATTTATCAAGCAATCTTTTTGCTTCAGCTTCTATAATATTCCGTTGCGCTTTGATCTTCTTTTTCAGAGAATCAACATCCTCAGCTGTTTCAATAACAATACTGTCCAACTCTTCTTTTTTAAGATCAACTTGTTTTTTCAAGTCTTCAAGCTGCTGATGAAGCACATCATCAGGCATCATCTCTTCAGAAATTTCATCATATCGGTTTTCCGTAATCAGCTGACGACCTTTTTTCTGGATTTCCAGAGCACGTTGTTCAGCATGAGCAATATCCTGAAGCTGAATTTCTGCCTGCGCTATTTCCTTTTCTTCATACTCAATCTGCTTTGAGAGGGCATCATATTCCTTATTATTGCGTGCAAGGGTCTGTTTTTCCTTGAAGTTCAGGATTTTATTCTTGCACTCATGAATGGTTTCATGAAGGCGTTGTCGCAATTTCAAGTTATCGTCAGCGATTTTTTTTCGTGACTCGATCTGGCGGCTGGTAAATGTCAGGTCCTCATCCAGAGCTATAATTTCCTCTGGCAGACCTTTCTGCAAGCTGACTATGCTTTCTATCTGATTATCAAGGTGTTGGAGCTTGACAAGAAGGTTTATTTTGGTATGATCCACTACTGCTGATGTTTTGGATTATTAAAGCATAAAAAAAAGCACCTTCCCAGGAAAAGGTGCATACCTGTGTTGTTGTGTGTGTGTGAAAAACTGTGACGTAACTGTATCGTCTGTTGGGTCATTATCGAGAGTATCTGCTTGCATATCGCGGGGAAGATAGTTTGTGCCCGAAAGGAGACTCGAACTCCTACACCTTGCGGCGCGCGTCCCTGAAACGCGTGCGTCTACCAATTCCGCCATTCGGGCAATGCGTTATGCTCATACCGGAAGACCAAAAAACCTTTATTTTGCGTCATTAACAAAATAAGGCTTACTTAATCTCCTTATGCAAGGTGTGCCGCTGCATATTTGGATTGTACTTCTTTAAGATAAGACGTTCTGTTGTATTTTTCTTGTTTTTTGTAGTCGTATATCTTGATACCGTCTGACCTTCTTTTTTCGCTTCAGTACATTCAAGAGTAATAACTATTCTATTTTCTTTTCCTTTTGCCATGGTAAAACCCCAATCAGGTATGAGTTGTATAAGAGTTGTGAATATAAGCCCTGTCAGGTGATTTTGCAAGTTATGGGTTTTTTCTTTCCGTGATAACAGGAGAAAAGTTATTATTCAACTCTTCATAACACTTTAAAAAGTAAAGAAACAGTGCTTGAAAGTAACTTATTTCAGTATACCGGTTCAACCCTCAGCTGTGATGAAGTCAACCTGAATGAGCTTGCCGTCACCTTCGGCACTCCTCTTTTTGTAACTTCATCCAAAAGTCTTATTCAAAGCCATAGAAATTTCGAACAGGCTTTTGAAACCCTGCCTCATTTTACCTGCTATTCAGTAAAGGCAAACTATAACCTCAGTGTTATTAAAACTTTTGCAGAACTCGGGTGCGGGTGCGATGTAAATTCCGGAGGGGAGCTATACAGGGCGATGCAGGCAGGCGTTGTGCCAGAACGAATTATTTTTGCTGGCGTAGGTAAAAAACCGGAAGAAATAGCTTACGCGCTGAGTAGCGGAGTGCTTATGCTTAAAGCGGAATCACTTTCAGAGCTCAAGTCAATCAGCCGCATTGCCGGTGAACTATCCCTAACGGCCTCCGTTGCCATACGGATAAACCCTGACGTTACCGCCGAAACACATCCCTATATTACCACTGGCGACAGCAAAGAGAAATTCGGTATTGATGAAGCCGAGCTGCCAGAAGTATTCGCGCTGCTCCGGCAGTTGCCGCATATTCGCCTTATTGGTCTCGATATGCATATCGGTTCCCAAATTTTTGATCCCGAATATTATGTAGCAGCAACAACGAAGTTGCTCACTATCCTGAATTCTGCACAAGCGATGGGTTTCAGCATAGAATTTCTAGATATCGGGGGAGGATTTCCTGTAACCTACGATCCGCTTAAGCCAGCTACACCAATCCAGCGATTTGCTGAAAAACTGATTCCTTTACTTCTGCCGGCAGGCATTAAAGTAATATTTGAACCAGGTCGTTACTTCGTAGCCAATGCATCAGTTCTTTTAACCAGAATTCTCTACAAAAAGCGCAACCATACCGGAAAAGAGTTTTTTGTGTTAGATGCCGGCATGACCGAATTGATCCGTCCTGCACTCTACCAGTCACATCATGAAATTCAGACCGTAACCCTTCATGATAAAACCATTATCGCCGACGTGGTCGGGCCGGTTTGCGAGTCAAGCGATTTTTTCGCCCGCCACAGGTTGATCGGAGATGCGGCAGAAGGAGAGCTGCTTGCTGTAATGTCATCAGGTGCTTATGCAGCAGTAATGAGCAGCAACTACAATGGCCGCCTGCGTCCTGCTGAAGTCCTGGTCGATGGGAGCGAGGTTAAGCTGGTTCGCCAACGTGAAACTTATGAGCAGCTTGTTCAGAACGAACAAATGTAACGGTTGGAATTCAATTGACGATAGTCAGGTGTCCTTATGATGAATTAGAGGGTGAGATTACTGGTGAAGGTGATTGAAAATTCGAAGTGTAGCATCGGCCATGTTCAGGGTATAGAAATGAATACCCTTGATATGATGGTCGATCAGCTCCTGTACCTGGTCAGTAGCCCACTCAATCCCGATTGACGCAACATCGGTATCGTTTTCTGCAGCAAGCACTTTTTTTAACAGAGGGGCGGGAATCCTGGCTCCCAGTGCAAGTTCCGACATTCTGAACATGCCCTTTTGTGTGGTCACAGGCATAATCCCGGGAATAATTGGCACAGTAATACCGGCAATGGCACAGCGCTCAACAAAGTCGAAATAGTCACGGTTATCAAAAAAAAGTTGTGTAACGATATAGTCAGCTCCAGCGTCAACTTTTTCTTTCAGATACTCAATTTCTTTTATTCTGTTCGGTACCTCAGGGTGTCCTTCCGGGAAACCGGCAACACCGATACCAATGTCAGGAAAGTTTGATTTTATGAATCGGACAAGATCAACAGCATGTGGAAAATCCTTGGTGGCTTCAGCAATCGATGCAGTTCCGGCAGGTTTATCACCTCTTAAGGCAAGCACATTATTGATACCATGTTCCCTGTAATTTTGCAGAATTGTTCCGGTCTCCACTGTATCAGAACAAATACAGGTCAAATGAGAGACAACAGTGAGACCTGTTTCTTTTTGAATTTTTGTTACAAGGCTATGGGTTTTCGAACGGGTAGATCCTCCGGCCCCATACGTGACGCTCACATATGATGGGTTCAAAGGCGAAAGAGCCAGGATAGTTTCAAAAAGCGTATCCCAATCTTCATCTTTTTTCGGAGGGAAAAACTCAAAGCTAAATACAGGCTTGATGGCAGCGTTCAGAATCTCTTTGACAAGCATGCAGATAATAATTGGTTAGAGGCGCTATTTAAAAAAAAGAATATACAAAACAATGATTTGCCTAACGTAAAAAATATAAAGGACCTACGGCAATCCACGCCATTCTCACCGGCTCCATACCCCGCAGTGCGATTGCTTCTTGTCGTCATATCAGGTATTCTGGCAGGGGTATATCTTCCCCTGCTGCTTGAAGGATGGCTCTCTTGTTGTGTCCTTGCCATTTCTTTTCTCCTCGGAAGTCTGCTCTATGAAAAAATCAATCCTGAAAGCTCTCTTTCGATCCTCCTCAAAACGCTAAGCTACTCTCTGTTTATTCTCTTCTGCTTTGCCGCCTACAGCAGTTTCCAGGGTAACTACACCCCTTGCAATGGGCTTTTGCAATACAACGGCAAAACTGTTTTGCTTTACGGTCGTGTGGATGAACGACCGGCCCTCTCCAAAACGGGTGCAAGTTGGATTATGGAAGTTGAAGAGGTTTTTGACAACGGCAAAAAGCTAAAGCTCCACGATAGGGTAAAGGTTTTTCTCCATTCCACTGATCCGTCAATTGTTAAGGTTCACTATGGAGATATGGTTCGGGTCAAAGGCAAGCTCGACCTTATACCTGAAGCGTCCAACAGGGGAGAGTACAACCCCCGAAAAGCCGGCCGTCTAAAGCAGGTATCAGTTCAGCTCTACTGTGCAGGACCCTGGCAGGTACAGCAGGAAGGGAAGTCGAAACTGAACGCTTTTGAGGATTACATAGTCCTTCCCGTCTACAATTATATGATTAAAAGTCTCAATAAACTCATGCCAGAAGGCGAAGAGCGAAAGCTTGCATCAGGGGTTCTTATCGGCGAAAAAGAATCAATGGCAGATGAAGTTTTTGAGGCTTTCAAGCTTACAGGAGCAGCGCATATCCTTGCTGTTTCAGGACTGAATGTAGGGTTGCTTGCCCTTGCCATTCACATCTGCCTGCAGCGTCTTAAGGTTACCAAAACTGGCCGCTGGCTCTCCTTCGTACTTTTTGTCTTTATTCTGCTCGTCTACAGCTATGTAACAGGCAATTCACCTTCAGTTAAACGCGCTGCCTTTATGTCTCTGGTGCTTATCGGGGGAGAGACGTTTGGGAAAAAAACATTTCCTGTAAACTCTCTTGCGCTGGCCGATTTTCTGATTCTTCTCTGTGACTTCTCTGTGATCCTCTCGACCTCTTGAATCCCGGATTTTTAATGACCAACGGAGCAGTACTTTCAATCCTTTTGCTTTACCCGCGCTTTACAAGCCCTCTAAGCAAAAATAGGGGGTTGTTTCGAGCGACAGGCCATCTTTTGTTCAGCAGTGTAATAGTAACGCTTACAGCCATTATTGGCGTATCCCCGATTATAGCATACTACTTTGGCACTTTTTCACTGATCAGCCTTTTTGCCAACCTGCCAATTGTGCTTTTTTCAAACCTCCTGATGTACGATCTGGTACCCATGCTTCTCTTGAATCTTGTTTCAAGCACCGCAGCTTCTTTTTTTGCAGCGAGTTCGGTTTTCTTTGCAGATCTGACCCTTAAATCAGCCTTTTTTTTCGGAGCCCTGCCTTTTGCCTCCGTAAACATCAAGCCCGATTGCATTCAAATCTGGATATATTACTTCCTCTTGCTCACCCTGTTATTTTTCAGTTACGGAAAAGCCTGGGGTAAGTTTGCAGTCTCACTCCTTTTCGGAGTCAATATCCTCTTGTGGTACTCAATTATAACCTATTCCCCCCCTGAAGCTCCGGCCATGTTATCGGTCAATCTTGGAAAAAATCTTGCGGCAATTATTTCATCAGGCAGAGAAACAGTATTGATTGATGCCGGCAGAGTACAAAATGATCCAAAGCGAATCGCAAGGCAACTCAATGAATACGGCTTGACGGCACCAAAAGCGGTAATACAGTTTTATACCCCCGACTCACTTATTGCAAAAGTGCCGGCTACATATCACATGCTGCGGGACAGCACCAGACTCACACTCTCCTCTATAGTTGCTGTTCGTCCCGATGAGAAAGTACTTAAACTCTGGAGTCGGAACCACACCCTTCTCATGGTGTCAGGCACAAGCCGCCTTAAAGAAGAAGAACGTTATAAAGCTGATATCGTTTTTCTCTGGGTCTATAGGTTTGCCGATAAACAGCAGCAGCAGATTGCTTCATGGCTCAACTATGCTCATCCAAAACGCTGTATTCTCATTCCAGGTTCATTTCTTTCCCGGAGCCATCTCGTTGCCATGCAACATTTCACCGCCCAGCATCCAGAGCTCGAAATAAGAGGCAAAACCAGTCAGATAGTGGTGAAGTAGAGGGTAGGTGCTTTCGGGTCTTGCTTGTAGGTCATTATCCCCGTTTATGCTTGCTGAACAAGCTGGTATCGATAAGATCGTCAATAATTTTTGCAATATCGGAAGAAAGACCGGGAGGATTGATTTTGCTGATGACCTGTGCCAATGTGTAGATTTTTCCTTCGAGAGGCAGAAATTTGTTCACGACAACCACGTTATCCTCTCTCAATCGGCACTCTCCTCCAAGAAAATTGCCCTTTTCATAACGAAGGCTGAACCCGAGCTCTTTTACAGCACTTTCGAGAAGGGTGAGCTGTGCAGTTTTTTTCATAAACCGCTCCTTATCATACGCATGTTCAACGGCTCTCGTACAGGTATTTCAGCACAGGCGCCACATGCAACGACTGAATCATGCGCCCATCAAGCGAAATGGCACGCAACTCTTCAAGGCTGACAAAGTGTACGCTGATTTCTTCGGTTGCATCAAGCTGCTGCTCACGGAGAAGTTCAACCCCATCAGCCAGAAACGTTGTGGTGATGTTGTTCTGCAATGCAGGGTTTGCGCTTAGTTCCATCCACTTGCACCACAATCCACCACCAAACCCTGTCTCTTCCAGCAGCTCTCTCTTCGCTGACTCAAGCAGCGATTCTCCCGCCTTGTCATGTACGCCAGCAGGAAGTTCATAAAACACCTTGCCTATACCATGGCGGTACTGGCGAATGAGTACAATCTGATGTTCAGTGGTAACAGCAATCACATTGATCCACGGTGGAAACTCCCAGACATAATAGTCATCAATAATCCTGCCGTTTGTCAGCATCACTTCATCCTGGCGCATGGTAAGCCAGGGTTTGTTATAGATATATTTCGAGCTGAGGGTAGTCCAGCAATCTGGTTCGTGTCCTATCATCATTGTTATCCTCTCATTCTGGGGTCAAGGGCATCACGGACGCCATCACCTATAAGGTTAAAACAGACAACCGTAGTCAGAATTGCAATACCTGGAAAAGTTGAAATCCACCAGTAGTTCAAAAGGCTGTCACGTCCCTCATTAATAATATTTCCCCAGCTTGGAGTAGGCGGTTGAACACCGAGTCCGAGAAAGGAAAGCCCTGCTTCAGTGAGGATGATACTACCAATTCTTAATGTTGCAGCTATAATAACCGGAGTAAGGGTATTGGGTGCAAGGTGGCGGAAGATAATTCTCATATCCGAAAGCCCAAGCGATTTAGCCGCCAGAATAAATTCCTGCTCTTTAAGCGACAGCACCTGACTCCTTACAATTCTTGCCACACCCATCCATCCGGTAAAAGAAAGAGTTATGACAATCAGGTAAATCGAGTTACCGAACGTTGCTATAATAATAAGAATAAGAAAAAGAGCCGGAAACGCTATAAGTACATCGACAATTCTCATCATCACCGTATCCACCCATCCCCCAAAATACCCCGAAGAAACACCGATAACGGTACCAAGGGTGACAGAAATCAACACAACAAGAAAACCGATTGAGAGCGAAATTTTTGAACCATAAATGACCCGACTGAGAATGTCACGGCCATATTGGTCCGTACCAAAAATAAAGCTGCGGGTAATTACAAAATCCGGATGCTGGACCCCGATACCCCGAGTATTTATTTTTCCAGTGCCGGCAAGTTCATTGAGTGCAATAGTTTTAGTGCGTATACCCTGACGGTAAATGACGCGCTCACCTTCAATCCTGTACTCATTGATAAATCTGAGAGTATGTGGCTCATTATGAGTTTTAAGCTTTTGAAAATCAGATATCAGGGAGTTGGCAAGTTTTATAGTTGTTCCGTCTCCCGATTGAATCGGTATGATAAGCGTTTTCGGCTGTTTAAGCACCAGCGCATCCAGTCGTGAAAAAGGGGGCTGATAGGCAGTAACCAGAAAGTCCTGCTGATCATAAGGGCCGAAAGGCGCAATAAACGGAGCAAGAAAAGCCAGAGAATAAAGAATGAAAATTACAGCCGAGGCATACAGAGCAATTGTCTGACGCATAAAAGCTCGAAAGCTTATTTTACTGAGACTTAGTTCAGTACGTTCAGGTTCTTTTTTTGAAAAAGTATGTGCCCGAAAAATTCTTCGCGCAACAAACCCTAAAACAATTGGAACAGCAACAAGATAAATTGCACCTATCCAGAATTCCAGAATTTCAGAGGTAAAAATTTCCCTGAATGCTTTTGTGGAAGAGAAAAAAAGCGCTACTGCAGTAAAGAGGGAACGAAAACTGATCAGCACAAGATCAGCTTTAACAACAAGAAGCAGCAGAAAAGCAAAGAAAGAAATCGAAAGAAAAACGATTGAGCCTTTTTTGTGTATTGGTGATCCTGCCTTTGGACTCAGGTTTTGCAGGGATAACGATGTGCCAGGGTCTGTTTTCAAGCTGCTTTGGCTTTCGGTGAATGTTATTTCCTTCCTTCAGAAATACAACAGTACATGCATCAAATAAGGGTAACCTATAAAAAAAGCTGCTTTTCTCTGAAAGAAAAGCAGCTTGAAAATGGAAAAAACCGATAGTGATTACAACGTGGTAATCGGTTTTCAGCTTGCAGTAGGAGCGGCCGCTTCGGCTGTGGCTTCTGCTTCTTTTTTCGAAGCCAGTACGGTAATGACCGGTGTATCTGGATCATCCATAATGATAAGGTCGGTATAGGCATCCATAGGAAGTTCCTTAACATGTATGGAATGGCCGATTTCCAGTGCCGAAACATCAATCACAAAGTGATCAGGCATATTATCCGGTTTGCCCTTGATGGTAAGCGCATGCTTGATAATCTGAAGTTTGCCACCTTTTTCAACACCGGCACTGTCACCTGTAACTGATACAGGTACCTCAAGTTCAATAATTTCATCAGCCGAAAAGAGCTGAAAGTCAGTATGAATAATTCTGTCAGTCACGGGATGAAACTGAACATCCTTAATAAACGAGCGCAAAATTTTTCCATCAGGAAACTGAAGATCTATAATATGAGACTCTGCTGAATGTACCAGCTTTCTCAATGCAAGTTCATTAACGCTTACAGCAACTGTTTCTTCGCCTTTATGATAGATAACTGCAGGAACAATACCGTTCTTGCGCAGTTTGTCAGCATTTTTCTTTTTAATAACACGAGGTTCTACCCCTAATACAATAGTTTCCATGCTCTTCCTTTATCTCTTTTATCTCTTGTGTTTAGTGAAGGTTCGTAAGTTTTTCAGTAATATTTTTGCTGTCGAACAGGCAACTGACCGAATCGTCTTCATAAATGCGCTTGATAGCCTCACCGAAGAGATTACTGACAGTTACAGTTTCAATTTTTGACGAATATTCATGATTTGTAATCACAGAATCGGTCACAATTACTTTTTCAAGAATCGATGCATCAATTCTTTTAATTGCCGGTCCTGAAAGAATCGGGTGTGTTGCAGCAGCATAAATTTTCAGTCCGCCAGCTTCACGAATAGCTTTCGCAGCATTAACAAGTGTTCCTGCAGTATCAATCATATCATCTACAAGAAGCACATTTTTTCCATCAACATCGCCGATAATATTCATGACTTCGGCAACATTTGCAGCAGGTCGGCGTTTGTCCACAATTACCAGATCAGTACCGAGCTCTTCAGCAAATTTTCTAGCAAGCTTCACACCGCCAACATCAGGTGATGCTACAACAAGGTTCTCTCTGAATTCTCTATGCCGGATATGGTCGATCAGTATCACGCTTGAGTAAAGGTGGTCGAACGGTATATCAAAAAATCCCTGAATCTGAGGCGCATGCAGATCCATAGTCAAAATACGGTTAGCACCGGCTTCCGTAAGCAGGTTAGCTACGAGCTTAGCAGTAATGGCAACACGCGGCCTGTCTTTTCTGTCCTGTCGAGCATAGCCGTAATAAGGAATAACTGCTGTAATTCTTGCCGCCGAAGACCTTCGCGCAGCATCAATCATAATCAGCAGTTCCATCAAATTATCCCCGGGCGGATTGGTCGACTGTATAATGAAAAGGTCCGATCCCCGAATCGATTCAAAATAGTTAACCGAAATTTCGCCGTCTGAAAAATTTTCAACCTTTGCGTTGCAAAGGGACATGTCGAGGTACATAGCAATCTTTTCAGCTAGAGCCGGATTACTCCGCCCCGCGAAAATTTTAATGGGTTTTGCCATCGTGTCCTGCATATTCAGATGAAAGGGATTATATTATTACACTCGTTCACAGCCCGAGAGCGACCGTAACCGTTATTTTAAAGTGATGGACGAACAATCATCCGAACTCAAATATAATTAAAAAGGCTGAAAAATTAACTATTTTTTTCCTCTTTCTAAAGTTCAGTTATTTCTAAAACAAATATGACTATTCAGGAGATCAGGGATTATCTTGGGCAATATTTCGATGCCGTTGAACTCGTCGGAAATGCAGATCTGCATATCACAGGGCCAGCCAAAATCGAATCAGCTCAAAAAGGGCAGGTAAGTTTCATAGCCAACGACAAGTATAACCGGTATCTTGCTACAACAGAGGCATCGCTGGTTATTGTTCACAAATCGCAGAATATTGATGAATTCACCAATATTCCATCATGTATAAAAGTTGGCGACCCCTATTCCGCTTTTGTTTTTCTACTCCAGAAATTTGCCACACCAAGAACAGTTGCATTACAGGGGATAGCATCAACAGCAGTTATCGGTCAGGATGTTTCCATTGGCCAGAATGTTTCTGTCGGAGAATATGCTGTGATAGGAGATCGCTGTTCGATTGGTAACAATACCGTAATCGGACCTCATACCGTTCTTCTTCATGATGTATCCGTTGGAAACGATGTCGTAATGTTTCCTAATGTAACCTGTTACAACGGTTCACTGATCGGCAGCAGGGTGGTTATTCATTCCGGAAGTGTTATTGGCGCGGATGGTTTTGGTTTTGCCCCCCAGCGTGACGGATCGTATGTAAAAATCCCCCAGATGGGCATTGTTGAAATTGGCGACGATGTTGAAATTGGGGCGAATGCAACAATTGACAGGGCCACTATGGGAAGTACCGTTATTGGCCGGGGGGCCAAGATCGATAATCTGGTACAGATTGCCCACAACTGTAAAATAGGCGAAGATACAGTTATTGCCGCTCAGGCAGGTATATCAGGAAGTGTCACCATCGGCAGGCAATGTATGATAGGAGGACAGGCAGGATTCGCAGGACACCTTGAACTGGCCGACAGGATACAGGTCGCAGCTCAAGCCGGTATTTCAAAGTCCTTTTTTGAGCCGGGCATAGCTCTCCGTGGATATCCGGCACAACCAATGCGCGACCAGTTAAAGCACGAAGCTATGCTGCGCAATCTGGGAGCCATGAAGGAAAAACTGAACAAGCTCGAAGCTGACCTGAAAGAACTCAAAAAAGGATAGATTGCTTTTCCTGGCTATTCCGGCGCACCGTTCAGGTTCCAGTTATATGGAAGGTATAGTATGGTAAGGCACGAAAGATTATTTGAAATCCATAATTTATTTTCTGGAGTGACGTAAGGCAGAATAGAAAGAATAGTTTCACTATTGTTTCGTCCAAAATCTCTTCTGTACCAACTAAAAATAGGCGATAGCCAGATCGTTTTGTTCCCTCTCTCAATAACCAGTCCCTTACGGTTGATAAAGCTTCTTGCAGCCATATCGAGTTGATGGTTAATTAAAGCAGCATCATAAAACTCTACAGGAGGGCATGACGAGGCAGCACAGACCAGCGCAAAATGGATACGGTAATCAAAAGCTTTAACCGCCAGAAACCTGCGTTCGTCAGAGTTCGAGAAAGGCTTGAAAGGAAAAAATGGATGTGGACGGTTTTGTCGGAGTATGCCATGTTCAATATCATCGGGACAAAAAAAGCTGTCCCCGATGTTGTAGCCGATCCGTCTGAAAAAATTTATTATTTCAAGGACCGAACCGCGAATATCGAATTCAATAACCCCGTGAATAATGAGGATATTATAGATGTTGATCCAGAAAGCTTTTTTTTCATCATCAGTTGCGAGAGTTTCAGGATTAAAATTATTAAGAGTCTCAGCAAGACGAAGATAGGTACTGAACCCCTCAGATTCTTTCATTGCCTTGTAATTGACGGTTCCCTTCTCCTCGTTATAATAAGCTCCCTGTAAAAGCGTCAGCGTTTTTTTTAACTCAACGCTGATATCTTTTGTACTTTCAACCGGTAGCAATTGCCGGCTTTTATTTAACGTGATCTGGATCGGAATAAGCTTGCGAAGTCTCGACGTCAATGATTGTTTTTTTTCTGATGTTGTCGTGCGAAGGGTATCCGCCAGAATTGCCGAGACCGCATTAATATATCCGATATGGCTGAACGCCTGAGGAAAATTCCCCAGCATTTCATTACTCCTGCTGTTATACTCTTCCGAAAATAGTCCGAGATGGTTTGATGCCATCACTGTTCTCTTGAGCACTTCAAGAGATTCATCCTTCTTTCCCGAAAGAGCAAGGCACTCAGCCAGCCAGAAATTACAAAGTACAAATCCTCCCTCCTCTCCTTTAAGCCCATCATCAGCCTTGTATCGAAGAAGAAACCCCTGGTCCATCAACTGATTTTTGCATGCATCAATTGTTCCCTGCACCCTCGGGTCTTCGATAGGGAGAAATTCCGTCAGTGGTATCAAGAGAAGGCTTGCATCAATTTCATTGGAACCGTATTTTTGGACAAAACTGTTAAGTTCCCTATTGAATCCCTTCTCCAGAATATCCTCTTTGATTCTCCCCCGTTCCCTAAGCCAAAGTTCAAGAGGTGCCTCAAATCCACACCGGCGTGCAATGGTTATACCGCGATCCAACGCAACCCAGCACATCACCTTCGAATAAACAAAGTGAAAAGGCCCGTTACGCACTTCCCAGATGCCGTCATCGGGTTTTTGCCAGTTTTCAAGAGCCAGGTCGCAGATCTCTCTAAAAAATGGCCATAATTCTTCATCAATCTTGCCTGAATAATTGGACAATCGAAGTGCTGAATCCATGACTTCACCATACACGTCCCATTGGTTCTGGCGGTGTGCATCGTTACCTATTCTGACCGGACGCGAATTCCGATAACCTTTAAAATGGTCGAGTTGTACCTCTTCCAGCCTGTCATTACCCTGCAGCGTATACATTATCTGAAGGTTGCGGCTTCCGTATTTTCGATAAGTACTATTAAGCCAGCGTAAATACGCTTCAGCTTCCGTAACATGGCCAAGGGCAAAAAGAGCTTTAAGGGTAAACGATGCATCTCTCAGCCAACTGAAGCGGTAATCCCAGTTTCTCTCACCACCAAGAGTTTCCGGAAGGGAAGTGGTAGGTGCGGCAGCAATGGCCCCGGTCTCCTGACAGGTCAGCAGTTTCAGTGCCAGGAGAGAGCGGTTTACCATAGACGTAAATTCGCCAAGAAAAGCGCACCGTTCGCCAACGCAGCGATGAACCCACTCCTGCCAGAACACCATATTTTCTTCAAATGGACAAGCGAGGCGGTCTGAAGTTTTTATGTAGCCATAAATTAAATCGACATGTACCTTCTCAGAAACCTCAAGCTGCATTGTTAAAATGAGTTGCCCCTTTGTAACAGTAATACTCTGCTTGTCAATGTTGTTGCACTGAACAGCAAGTGTTAACGTTTCCTCTCCAAATCTGATAATAAAACGGTTACCAATTTCCTCAGTAATGGAGGGAACAACCCTCCCGTAATCTGGTCGGGGAATTATTGTTATTGTTAAAGGCATAATGCCGTGCACGACTTCAAGGCAGCGATGGATACGATGTTGGAATGTATTCTCTTTATCACCACTATTTACCGGCATGAAGTCATAAAGGACAGCTACCGCATTTGCGGTAGTAAACCTGCAAGAGAGGATATTCGTGTTGGTAATATATTCCTGTCTGGACGTAAAAGGTACCGATGGCTGCAGGCTGAAGTATCCACCCTTTTCATCATCAAGCAGAGCTGCAAAAATAGTCGGAGAGTCAAGCAGTGGCAGAGAACAGTAATCAATAGACCCATCGCACGAAACAAGAGCGGCTGAATTGAGATTCCCGATCAACCCGTAATCAGCAATACGTCTGTACATCCAGGACTCCTTGTATTTTCAAACAAAAAATCTGAAACCCACCTGCACGATGAATAATAAAGAATTCCCGAAACAACGTCAGCTCATTCTGACAAATTGTTTCGGGTAAATATCATACGATGGTTACGACAGATTTCTTGGAACTTGTGAAGAGTGGTGATGCAATATTGGCTTAGGGAGCGAAATATCAACAACAAATGAAAATCGTGAAGGAAAGGAAAGCAGCACCTGATCAACTTCAAATTCAAAGGAATAAATTCCGCTCAGGGTATACACGGTGTCACTCAGTGTTTGTTTTCTGAGTGCCTTGTTATGGAGCCGTACTCCAAGTCCATCTCTCGAAGCAAGTTGGCCAAAGTAATCCCTGACACCGTCAGTAGTTGTAACCGTATGGGGCGAAAATGTCGGAACAAGTACAGCAGCTTCACTATAAAGCGCTGCAATTTCATCAGGATTTCCACTGCAGACACGTGAAACCCATTGAAAAAGAACCTCTTCAGCAGTTTTAAAAAACATAGTGGCGCACACTTTATGTATTTATTGAAAGGTCGGAAAGGTAATCTTTTTTTCAGGCAACCAAAACGATCTTTTCTCGACCAATACTGATTCAGGCCATTATTTGACGGTATCCGGTACCACAGAAACAGTTTCAGGTCCGATGTGCTGAAACGACACAATTTTTTTGAATTTACATAAAGCCTTTTTGCGTATGGACTTTGAAATAAAGAGATTCTGAGTGTTGACTTTCGGGTTGTCATTATCAATTTTAGAGTAGAGGCCATCAGGGTTCATTTGCCATGCCTTGACGTTATCGCTCAACATGAGGTCCAGATCCGCCTTGACAACCTGAACAAGTGCTTTGTCAAGCACCGGAAACAGGGTTTCAACCCGGTCATCAAGGTTTCTCGGCATGATGTCGGCACTCCCAAGATAGAGTTCCGGCTTGCCGCCATTTTCAAAATAGTAGGCACGGCTGTGTTCGAGAAAACGTCCAATAATGCTTATGACCCTGATATTTTCGCTGACACCCGGAATTCCTGGTTTCAAGCAGCAAATGCCTCGAACCACCAGATCTATCTGTACCCCTTCGCAGGACGCCCTGTAGAGTGCCCGGATAGTTCTGGAGTCCACAAGGGCGTTCATTTTCATGATGATTCGACCCTTGTTTTCCCTGCGGCTCCACTCCACTTCATTTTCAATCATCTCGATGATCCGGTCACGGGTGTTGATGGGCGAGACCAGCAGTTTGCGATAGGCAGTGTGTTTTGAGTATCCTGTCAAAGCGTTGAACAGCTCTGCAACATCGTTGGCCAGCTGTTCGTTGACGGTAAAGAGACTGTAGTCGGTGTAGATTTTACCGGTAGCAGGGTTGTAGTTGCCGGTGCCGAGATGCAGATAGCGCTTGAGCCTGTTCTGTTCGCGGCGCACCACCAGCGTCAGCTTGGCATGGGTTTTAAGCCCGGGCAGACCGTAGGCAACATGCACGCCGACATCTTCGAGCGCGTTGGCCCAGACAATGTTGTTCTCTTCGTCGAATCTTGCCTTGAGTTCTACCAGAACGGCTACCTGCTTGCCCTCTTCGGCGGCCTTCATCAAGGTCTGTACAATCGGTGAATTGCTTCCGACCCTGTAGAGGGTCTGCTTTATCGACAGCACATTGGGGTCAACCGCAGCCCTGCTTATAAAATCCACCACCGGCTGAAACGAATCGTAAGGATGGTGCAGCAACTGGTCTTTTGAACGTATCGCCTTGAAAATATCGAGACCGAACTGTTCTTCAATCCGGTTTTTCGGTACAAACGGTTCATCTTTCAGGTCGGGTCTCTCGATCTTCAAACAATCGACCAGGCAGCTCAATCCAAGTGCACCGTCTATTTCGTATACGTTTCTTTCGGCAACATCAAGATTTTTCATGAGCAGTTTTCTCACTGCAGGAGGCATGGCGGGCGTAATATCAAGCCGTACCACTTTGCCGTACCGGCGTGAGCGGAGACCCTGCTTGATGGTTTCGAGCAGGTCGCCGGCTTCGTCTTCTTCAATTTCAATATCGGCATCGCGGATCAGCCGGAAAAGATGCGACTGGGCAATCTTCATTTTCGGGAAAAGGTGCGCCAGATTGCTTTCGATAAGGTCTTCGAGCCAGATAAAGCGCATGATACCGTCTTCGTCCTTAAAGCCCTTGATGGTGTTGAGCGGAAGAAGCCGGGGAAGAATGCTGGGAACCTTGACACGGGCAAACCGCAATACACCGCTCTCCTCATCTTCGAGTTCGATGGCAAGGTTCAGCGACAGGTTCGACATAAAGGGAAACGGGTGGCCGGTATCGAACCCGAGCGGGGTTAAAACAGGAAAAATTTCTTTACGGAAATAGTGGCTCAAGGCCTTCTGGCGGACTGCTGACAGATCAGCGACGCGAACAAACTCTATACCCTCCTTTTTCAGGGCGGGCAGCAGGTCGTAGTAAAAACACTGGTTTCGCAGGTTGAGCTGCTCGAGCACCATGCTGCGGATTTTTTCGAGCTGTTCGGCAGGTGTAAGACCGTCGATGGTGCGATCCTGAATGCCGGCCTCATACTGGTCTTCGATACCCGCAACGCGGATCATGAAATATTCATCAAGATTTGAACTGAATATCGAGATGAACTTTACCCGTTCCAGAAGAGGATGGGCATGGGGATCGAGAGCTTCTTCGAGGACTCTCTGGTTGAAGTATATCCA
>Ga0194037_1000326_pt1 | contig 37360 bp, 33 predicted proteins | sample JunL306m_MetaG_FD_148653 | JGI IMG/M metagenome (GOLD analysis project Ga0194037, IMG submission 148653) | Anoxic zone freshwater microbial communities from boreal shield lake in IISD Experimental Lakes Area, Ontario, Canada - Jun2016-L304-6m | ecosystem: Environmental > Aquatic > Freshwater >... | reverse complement strand
GACACCGCTTGCACCTAAGATATCTCCCAAATCCCAATGCTTGAAATTTTCATAAATAATTTCTGCATCAGCGTCATTAATATTTTCTTTCGAGATAAAAAGCTGAATGCGTCCCGATCCATCTTGAAGTGTTGCAAAGCTTGCTTTACCCATGACGCGTTTTAGCATCATACGACCAGCTACGGTCACTTCAACCGCTTTAGGGTCGAGTGCTTCATTCTCAAGTGCACCAAATGCTTCGTGAATCGTTTTTGCAAAATGCTTTGGCTTAAAGTCATTTGGAAACGCAACGCCGGCTTCGCGTATTTTTTTTAATTTTTCACGTCGCTCTTGTATGACATGATTTTCATTTTGCTCTATCGGTTGATTTTCTTCTGACAAGTTTTATACTCCCTGCTTTAAGCTTTCACTAATAAATGGATCAAGGTCGCCATCAAGAACACCTTGTGTATTTCCTACTTCAACATTTGTTCGTAAATCTTTAATACGCGATTGATCGAGCACATAACTTCTAATTTGATGTCCCCAACCTATATCAGTCTTTGCATCTTCTAAAGCTTTCTTTTCCTCGTTACGTTTATTCAACTCTAAGGCATAAAGTTGTGCGCGTAACATATTCATAGCCTCTGCTTTATTACGATGCTGTGATCGATCATCTTGACATTGCACCACCGTATTCGTTGGAATATGGGTAATACGAACCGCGGAGTCAGTCTTATTAATATGCTGCCCGCCTGCACCAGACGCTCTAAAGGTATCGATTCTTAAATCAGCCGGATTAATATCGACTTCAATCGAGTCGTCTACCTCAGGATAAACCTGCACGCTCGCAAAAGATGTGTGACGTCTATTTCCTGAATCAAAAGGTGATTTTCTGACCAGCCGATGTACGCCCGTCTCCGTCCTTAAATGGCCAAAAGCATAATCACCGGAAACCTTTAATGTCGCACTCTTGATGCCAGCAATATCACCATCTGAAATATCAAGTACTTCTACTTTAAATCCTTTTCGTTCGCCATAACGAATATACATACGAAGTAACATATTTGCCCAGTCCTGCGCTTCGGTGCCGCCACTGCCTGACTGAAAGTTAATAAAGCAATTGTTAGCGTCCATGGGGTGAGAGAACATACGACGAAATTCCATCGCCTCAACATTTTTTTCTAACAGTGTGCTTTCCTCTAAGACGACCTTGAGTGTCTCCTCATCATTTTCACCTCGAGCTAACTCAAACAATTCGCATTGGTCTTTTAAATTGTTAGCTAGCTCACTAAGGCCATTCACAATAAAATCAAGCTCGCGCTTTTCTTTACCAAGACTCTGACTTCTAGCTTGGTCATTCCAAATAGATGGATCCTCGAGTTCTTTTGAAATCTCATCTAAACGTAATTTTTTAGTATCAAAGTCAAAGATACCCCCTAAGAGCTTGATGCCTAGATTGAAGGTTTTCTAATCTATGGTGAATTAAATTGAGTGCTTCAGCATCCATGGTATATAAGTACTAAATCTGAAAGTCTTTATTATACCTTCAAGAACTAACTCATTGAAGATATGGAAGAATTTAAACTTGCGTCTTCACAGCTTCAACAATCTGCTCCGCAGCCCACTCCGCACTTTCAAGGTCAAAACTCTCAACCATTACGCGAACTTTAGGTTCTGTGCCTGAATGTCTTAAAAGTACACGACCTTTCTTATTTAATTTAAGCTCTACATTTTTTAAAGCATTTTGAATGGATTCATTTTTTTCTAAGTCAATTTTTTTATGTGTCTCCACATTAATTAAAACTTGAGGATAAAGAGGGAAATTTTTAGTCGCGTCGAAGAGCGATTGATTGAGCAGTATTAATGATTTTAAAACTTGAAGAGATGCAATGATAGCATCACCCGTTGAGTGTTGATCAAGCGTTAATATATGGCCTGAATTTTCACCGCCAATCGACCAGCCTTTTTCAAGAAGACTTTCTAATACATAACGGTCGCCCACATGTGTTCGGAAAAAATCAATCTTTAAATCTTGAAGTGCTTTTTCAATCGCCATATTGGTCATGAGTGTTCCAACCACACCGCCCTTTAATTGATTTTTTTCTTTTAAAGTGCGTGCGATCAGCAATATAAGCTGATCACCATCGACTTTATTACCTTGATGATCAATCATGACGACACGATCGCCATCGCCATCAAATGAAATTCCTATGTCTGCCTTATATTTTATGGTGGCATCTCTAATTGTCTTTGGATTTGTAGAGCCAACGTCTAAATTAATATTAAATCCATCTGGCTCATTACCAATTGCAATGACCTCAGCGCCTAATTCAGAAAATATTTTTGGGGCGACACGGTAAGTGGCGCCATGTGCGCAATCAAGCACAATTTTTATTCCATCTAGATTAAGTTTTTCAGGGAATGTACTTTTACAAAATTCAACATAACGGCTTTCTGCATCATCGACTCGTTTTGCTTTGCCAAGCTCATTCGGAAACACTGTTTTAATGGGTTGATTTAACGCTAACTCAACTTCAGTTTCAAATGCATCAGGTAATTTTTCACCGGCCTCTGAAAATATTTTTATACCGTTATCTGGAAATGGATTATGTGATGCAGAAATGACAATACCTGCTTGCGCTCTTAATGCTTTTGTAAGGTAGGCAATAGCTGGGGTTGGCATAGGGCCTGTTAAATAGACATCAACACCTGCTGCAATAAATCCGGCCTCAAGGGCTGACTCTAACATGTAGCCAGAAACTCTTGTGTCTTTACCAATAACAACACTTGAGTGTTTCATTTTTTTATCGCGATTATTTTTAACTAAGATAGATCCGATCGCAAAACCTAAGCGAACAAAGAAATCAGGTGTGATGGGGTCTTGTCCCACAACGCCTCGAATACCATCTGTCCCAAAGTAATGTCTTGCCATAATTTAAGTTATGCCTTGCGCTATATTAATAACTTTAAGTGCGCTATGTGTTTCTTTAACGTCATGAACTCGAAGTATTTTAGCGCCTTTTAAGACAGAAAAGATAGCCGTGGAAATACTGCCTGATAGGTGATCATCATGCTCACCATTTAAAATTTTTCTGATAAATGATTTTCTGGAAAGACCTACAAGGAGAGGAAATTTGAGAGATTGAAATGATTCGAGCCCTTGAAGTAATTCTATATTGTGTTCGAATGTTTTACCAAAGCCAAAGCCTGGGTCTAAGATGATGCGTGACTTATCAATACCCTCTTTTATAAGTAGGTCAGCACGTGCTTTCAAAAATGATTGAACTTCACTCACGACATTTTGATAAGTAGGATTTACTTGCATCGTCTTAGGTGTGCCTTGCATATGCATCAAGCAAATACCTACATTTGATTTTTTAATGATATCTATCGCACCAGATTGCGTTAGTGCGAAGACGTCATTAATCATCGCAACATCCATATCAATCACTTCTTTCATCACTTCCGGCTTATAGGTATCAACCGAGATAGCAATGTTAGACTCTTTTTTTAATGCTTCAATAATAGGTGTAATACGCTTTAATTCTTTATCCGCACTCACAGGCTCTGATCCTGGGCGTGTTGACTCACCCCCGATATCGATAATGTCGACACCCTCTTCAATCAATGTATGCGCATGCTTTAAAGCTTCGTTGAAATCTAAATACTTTCCACCATCTGAAAATGAATCGGGCGTGATATTTAAAATACCCATAAGAAGTGGGCGTTTTAAATCGTAGGAATATTTATTTAATTGCAACATGATAAAAAAAACAAAGGCTAGATAAACTAGCCTTGATTTCGTTTAGCCCTTGGCGCTCGGTTGAGGAACCACAGCTACATTGGTACCTGAAGATCCTTTATCACCCTTAGGGGGCATAGGCTCTTGTTTAGGCTTAGGCGGTCTTACCTTTTTTCCTGCCATGATGTCATTAATCTGATCTGCATCAATCGTTTCATATTCAAGTAAAGCTTTAGCCATCGCTTCAACTTTACGGCGATTTTTTTCAATCAGTTTTCTAGCGACACTGTATTGCTCATCAAGAATACGTCTAATCTCTGCATCTACTTTTTGTTGGGTGGCTTCAGAAATAGTTTTAGAGGACATCGAGCCAAAGAATGAATCTTGATCCTGTCCCACATAAACCATGGTGCCTAATTTATCTGACATACCGTAACGAGTGACCATGTCGCGGGCTAATTTTGTTGCACGCTCAAAATCATTGGATGCGCCTGTGGACATTTGCTTCATGAATACTTCCTCAGCAATGCGCCCACCAAAGAGAATTGAAATTTCTTCTAACATTTTGTTTTTATAGTTACTGATACGATCAAACTCTGGCAACTGCCAAGTAAGTCCTAGCGCCCAACCGCGAGGCATGATGGTCACCTTATGGACAGGATCTGCGTGAGGTAACAATTTTGCAACGACTGCGTGACCTGATTCATGGTACGCCGTATTCATGCGCTCTTCTTCTCGCATCACGAGTGATTTTCTTTCGGGACCCATAAAGATTTTATCTTTAGCGTCTTCAAAATCTTGCATATCTACCGTGCGTTTATTACGACGGGCTGCAAATAATGCAGATTCATTTACAAGATTAGCTAAATCAGCGCCTGAAAAACCAGGTGTGCCTCTGGCAATAATACTTGCCTTCACATCCGGGTCTGCTGGAATTTTTCTCATGTGAACCAAAAGAATCTCTTCGCGACCTTTAATGTCAGGGAGTGAAACCATCACTTGTCGATCAAAACGTCCTGGACGTAAGAGTGCCTTATCAAGCACATCAGCACGATTGGTTGCTGCAATGACAATGACACCTGAATTTGCTTCAAAGCCATCAAGCTCAACTAAAAGTTGATTAAGCGTTTGTTCACGCTCGTCATTACCCCCGCCTGTTCCTTGGCCGCGACTTCGACCTACCGCATCAATTTCATCAATAAAGATGATGCACGGTGCACTCTTCTTAGATTGCTCAAACATATCACGCACACGCGCTGCACCCACACCTACAAACATCTCAACGAAGTCAGATCCTGAAATAGTAAAGAATGGGACTTTAGCTTCGCCAGCAATAGCGCGCGCTAATAATGTTTTACCTGTACCCGGAGGTCCCACCATGAGGACACCTCGTGGTATGCGGCCGCCTAATTTATGAAATTTGCCTGGATCTTTAAGGAACTCAACAATTTCTGTGACTTCTTCTTTAGCTTCATCACATCCTGCGACATCAGCAAATGTCGTTTGATTATTGGTTTGATCAAGTTGTCTTGCTTTACTTTTACCAAATGAAAATGGACCGCCACCTTTGGAGCCGCCTTGCATTTGACGCATAAAGAATATCCACACACCTACTAAAAGAATCATGGGGAACCATGAAATAAAAATACTCATTAACACTGATTGCTGCTCTTCAGGTTTAGCTTCAACCACAACATTATTTTTTAAAAGATCCGATACTAGCCAAGGGTCTGTGGGAGCATATGTATTAAATTTCTTGCCCTCGCTCGTTGTACCTTTAATTTTGTGATTATCAATTTCAACTTTGGCAATTTTGCCATCTTTGACTTGCTCCATAAATTGAGAGTAGACAAGTGATGTCTCAGTTTTCGAAGACCCTGAAAACTGATTAAAAATTGTCATGAGAATGAGTGCGATCGCAACCCAGATGGCAATGCTTTTTAGTGTGTTGTTATTCAATTGATGGATGACCTCGTATCATCTAATTTAATCATTTAATTTTAAACCTAATTCTTATACTTCTTTATGACTTTTTAAGCTTTTGCAAAACCTAATAAATAAACTTCACTACTTCGATCACGGGATGCTTTAGGCTTCACTGTGATCACTTTTTCAAATTCAGGACGCATCTTTTTGACTAATTCATCAAAGTCAGCGCCGATAAAGGTTTTGACAAGAAAATGACCGCCTGGTTTCAACCATTTCAAAGAAAAGTCTAAAGCAAGCTCGGTTAGGTACATCGCGCCTGGCTGGTCGACTGTCTTTATACCTGTAATATTGGGTGCCATATCTGAAATTACAAGGTCTATCGGCGAATTATTTAAGTAGCTTTCCAGCTCTTTTAAGGGGGCCTCTTCTCTAAAGTCACCTTGGATGAAATCAACCCTTGGAATGGGATCCATAGGCAACAAATCCATGGCAATAATATGGCCATTTCCTTGTAAGAGTTTTGAGACCACTTGAGACCAACTGCCCGGAGTGGAGCCCAAATCCACGACATTCATACCAGGCTTAATGAGACGATATTTCTCATGTATTTCCATGAGTTTATAAGCAGCTCTTGATCGAAAGCCGTCTTTTTGTGCTTGCTTGACGAAAGCATCATTGACATGCTCTTGCATCCAAGCCTTGCTAGTTCTTGTTCTTTTCATCTGTTAAAATCGATTCTTTATCAACGAATTCCTTCATTTTGAACTCAAAAGCGATTGCATACCTTCGAAGCTTAGCCCACACATTAAATCCAGTAGTTAGAATTGGCAATAAGGGTTTATCACCTACTGTGCTCAAAGAAATTGATCTTAATCTTAATGCTCATGAGTTGATTAAAATTAAAATCCAAAATGATGATCGGTCAGTTCGAGAATCAATGTTAAGTGAAATATGTGAGGCACTTAAAGCAACAGCCGTGCATCATATCGGTCTACAAGTCATTGTTTATCGAGCAGCAACTGAACCTAATATTTTGCTGCCTAAGTAACTATCTAATTTTTAGTATCGCAAAAACGCCTAAGAAACATTCAAGCAAATAAGCAATACTTGAAATGCCGTGCCATGTGGAAAATCGATCCGCAAATACACTTTCCATCACATCTTTTGGCATCGCTTCTAATTTAAATTTTTCTAAAAGTGGGTTTATGCCTAAATGACTCACAAGAATCAAAATAAGCATGAGCAAGATAAGCCAGAAAAAACCTTGTTTTAATGCATTCGTACCATATTGATAAACACGCTGAATGAGTAGGTAGATGCTACTTGCCATGCCTACGTATGCCATCATTTTAAAAAGCTGCCCTGCAATATTGCCTGCGAGTTGAGCCTCAGGAATCATTTTAAATAATTCATACGCCACAAAACCCACAACCCATAAACCACCTATCCAAAAGGTTGCGGTAATGACTGCTAAATTTTCTAACCACTGTTTCATAGTATTTTTAGTTTAATACAAATTTAGGATTAATTTATAGATACTTTATATCTAATATTTCATAAGACTTAGCACCGCCAGGCGTATTCACTTCAGCAATATCACCTACGGCTTTACCAATAAATGCTTTTGCAATGGGTGAATTGATTGAAATCTTTTTATTTTTAATATCAGCTTCATCGTCACCTACTATCTGATAGATTAAGATATCTTCATTATCAAGATCTTGGGCTTCAACAGTTGAACCAAATACACATTGAGTCTCGCCTACAATCGAAGATGGATCAATGACCATGGCAGTAGAAAGTTTAGCTTCAATTTCTGCTATACGACCCTCAATAAAACTTTGACGTTCTTTAGCAGATTCATATTCCGCATTTTCAGACAAGTCACCTTGCGCTCTTGCTTCTGAAATTGCCTGAATGATATTAGGGCGATCAACACTTTTTAAGCGCTGGAGCTCTTCTTTAAGCTGTTCAGCGCCTTTAATGGTCATGGGTATTTGTTTGAGCATGTTCATTCCTATTAAAACAAAAACCACGCTCTTTGGATGGAGTGTGGTTTATAAAAATTGAGTGTATTTTAACTGAGTTCTTTATGCAAGCTTTGGATGGAATTCACTGAAATCTCTTCCACAAAGTTCATACCAATACATGCAGCTTTAGCGCCTGCAATCGTCGTGTAATAAGTTACCTTATTTTGTAGGGCAAATCTGCGGATCTCATAAGAGTCTGAAATCGCACGCTTATCTTCTGTCACATTCACAATAAAAGAAATCTCATTATTTTTAATCATGTCAACAATATGAGGTCTGCCTTCTGCCACTTTATTGACAGGCATAATATTGAGGCCTGCATCCATCAAAGCTTTTGCAGTGCCTTTCGTTGCGACGATCTGAAAACCTAATTTATCTAATGACTTTGCAATCTCAACCACTTTATAATGGTCTTCACGACGCACACTGAGAAAAGCTTTTCCGTCCTTAGGTAATTTTGTTGATGAACCCAATTGAGATTTAATAAAAGCTTCTGCAAATGTTTTGCCTAGACCCATCACTTCCCCTGTTGATTTCATTTCAGGCCCTAAAATTGTATCAACACCTGGGAATTTAATGAACGGAAACACCGCCTCTTTGACAGAGAAGAATGTAGGCACAATTTCTTTAGTCACTTTCTGTGATTTAAGACTCATACCCACCATAGCGCGTGCGGCAATTTTAGCTAGCTGAAGTCCGCATGCCTTCGAGACAAAAGGAACAGTTCGAGAGGCTCTTGGGTTAACTTCTAAAACATAAATCACATCGCCTTGAATTGCAAATTGCACATTCATAAGACCGACAACGTTCAGCGCTTTTGCCATTTCAACTGTTTGTTTTCTTAATTGATCTTGTATTTTTTTAGACAAACTATAAGGAGGAAGAGAACACGCTGAGTCACCTGAATGCACACCTGCTTGTTCAATATGTTCCATGATGCCGCCAATGATGACATCGGTGCCGTCTGATAAAGCATCGACATCTACCTCAAGCGCATCGTTTAAAAATCGATCGAGAAGTACGGGTGACTCATGTGAGACCTTGACTGCCTCCCTCATATATCTTTCAAGCTGTGCTTGCTCATGCACAATCTCCATTGCACGACCACCTAAAACATAACTAGGTCTCACCACAAGTGGGTATCCTATATCTTCAGCTAAACGAATTGCATCTTCAGGTGTTCTTGCTGTGCGATTAGGTGGCTGTTTTAAGTTAATCGCTTGCAGCATTTTTTGGAAACGCTCGCGATCTTCCGCCATATCAATCGCATCGGGTGATGTACCGATAATCGGTACACCTGCTTTTTCTAAATCTTTGGCTAACTTCAAAGGTGTTTGCCCACCATATTGCACAATGACACCAAATGGTTTTTCAATAGCAACAATTTCTAATACATCTTCAAGTGTGACTGGCTCAAAATATAGTCGATCTGAGGTGTCGTAATCAGTAGACACCGTTTCAGGATTACAATTCACCATAATGGTTTCATAACCATCTTCTCGTAACGCAAGAGCTGCATGCACACAGCAATAATCAAACTCAATACCTTGACCAATACGATTTGGTCCGCCACCTAAGACAATAATTTTTTTTCTATCGGTCGGGTTAGCTTCACACTCTTCTTCATAGGTTGAATACATATAAGCAGTATTTGTTGAAAATTCTGCTGCACATGTATCTACGCGCTTATACACTGGTCTCACATGATGCTTATGACGATAATTTCTTACCTCTTCTTGTTTTGCTTTTAAAAGAGTTGCGAGTCTTCTATCAGAAAATCCTTTTTGTTTTAGGTGAAACAAATTTTCTTTAGATAAATCTTTGAGCGAAGTTCCTAACAAGTCTTTTTCGACATCAATGATATTTTTAATTTGATGGAGGAACCACGGGTCAATATTGGAATGTCCGAACACATCATCAATCGACATGCCCAATCTAAATGCATCACCCACATACCAAATGCGTTCTGGCCCCGGCTCTCTCATTTCCTTAATGATAAGATCTTGATCGGTTGTTTTTTCATCTAGACCATCCACACCAATTTCAAGACCTCTTAATGCTTTTTGAAAGGACTCTTGGAAAGTTCTTCCAATCGCCATGACTTCGCCCACAGATTTCATTTGTGTTGTGAGTCTTGAATCAGCTTGTGGAAATTTTTCGAATGCAAATCGCGGCACTTTGGTGACCACGTAATCTATACTCGGCTCAAAAGAGGCTGGGGTTGCACCACCTGTAATTTCATTTCTTAATTCATCTAATGTAAAGCCCACTGCTAATTTTGCTGCAATTTTTGCAATGGGGAATCCGGTGGCTTTGGAAGCTAATGCAGATGAGCGGGATACGCGCGGATTCATTTCAATCACAATCATACGTCCATCTTTTGGATTGATTGCGAACTGCACATTGGAGCCCCCCGTATCAACACCAATCTCTCGAAGGACTGCAATCGATGCGTTACGCATGATTTGATATTCTTTATCGGTAAGCGTTTGTGCGGGAGCTACTGTTATAGAGTCGCCTGTGTGGACGCCCATTGGGTCTAAATTTTCAATAGAGCAAATAATAATGCAGTTATCTTGCGAGTCGCGCACCACTTCCATCTCATACTCTTTCCAGCCAAGTAAAGACTCTTCGATAAGAAGTTCTTTAGTAGGAGATGCGTCAAGTCCTCTTTCGCAAATTGTAATAAACTCTTCACGGTTGTACGCAATGCCTCCACCGCTTCCGCCCATTGTGAATGATGGTCGAATGATTGCTGGATAACCAATGCCCGCTTGAACTTGTATTGCTTCTTCAAGACTATGCGCAATGGCTGACTTTGCAGATCCTAAGCCAATTTTAGTCATGGCCTCTTTAAATTTTTGTCTATCTTCAGCCTTGTCGATCGCTTCTTTTGATGCGCCAATCAATTCGACTTTATATTTCTTTAGAACGCCATGCTTATCTAAATCAAGCGCGCAATTAAGCGCAGTCTGTCCGCCCATGGTTGGTAGGAGTGCATCTGGTTTTTCTTTTGCAATAATCTTTTCGACGATCTGCCAGTTAATCGGCTCAATATACGTTGCATCAGCCATCTCAGGATCTGTCATGATGGTCGCCGGATTCGAATTTACGAGAATGACTCGATAGCCCTCTTCTCGTAAAGCTTTGCATGCTTGCGCACCAGAATAATCAAATTCACATGCTTGACCAATGACAATCGGCCCTGCACCAATGATAAGTATAGATTTAATATCTTTACGCTTTGGCATGATGACTTTTCTTTTTTTTAATGAGATCAATGAAGTGATCAAATAGGTAACTCATTTCGGACGGACCTGGGCTTGCTTCAGGATGACCTTGGAAGCTAAACGCTGGCTTATCTGATCTTTCGATGCCCTGCAAACTCCGATCAAAGAGGGATTGATGTGTGGCAACTAAATTTCTAGGTAATGATGTTTGATCAACAGTGAAGCCATGATTTTGGCTAGTAATAAAAACGCGTTTTGTTTTTAAATCTTGGACAGGATGATTAGCACCATGATGCCCAAATTTCATCTTGGATGTTTTTGCACCACTCGCTAATGCTAAAAGTTGATGTCCTAAACATATCCCAAATGTTGGATAGCCGTCATCCACTAATTTTTGAATGGCATGGATTGCATAATCACATGGCTCAGGGTCTCCGGGTCCATTCGATAAAAATACGCCGTCCGGTTTTAAGCGAACAATTTCTTCATAGCTGGTTTGCGCAGGAACAATGGTCACTTTGCATCGTCTTGAAACTAACATCCTTAAAATATTTTTCTTGATGCCGTAATCAAATGCTACAACATGATAATCAGATTCCTTGTGGTCACTATATCCTTGAGATAATGCCCACTCACCCTGATTAAATGTATACGATTTTTTGCAGCTCACCACTTTTGCAAGATCCATACCAGAAAGACCTGGAAAAGCTTTAGCTTCCTGATGCGCTTTTTGATCATCTTCTGACTCAGCCATAATGCAGCCTGCTTGAGAGCCATGTTCTCTTAAGTGTCTTGTAAGTTTTCTTGTATCAATATTAGCAATCGCAACAATGTGATTTGCTTTTAAATAATCGGAAAGTGTTTGCTCGCTTCTAAAGTTACTATCAATCATCGCTAAATCACGAATGATTAAACCACTGGCATAGACTTTGTCAGACTCGATATCTTCTTGGTTAACACCTACATTACCAATATGAGGACAGGTGAGCGTAACGATTTGTTTTGTATAAGAAGGGTCAGTTAGAATTTCTTGATAACCTGTCATGGAAGTATTAAAAACAACTTCACCTGTGGTTAAACCTGGAGCACCAATTGAAATACCTCGAAACTTAGTTCCGTCTGCAAGCACTAACACTGCCGACATATTTCGCGACAAAATGATTCTCCAGTATTTGCGAATTCAAAGGTTTGGGTACTGGATATACAAAACGGGAGAAGTTTTTAACAGCTCCCGTTTCAAATATCGAAGATATTATAGTCGATTTAGTGCCTTATTTCAACGCGCTAAAGAGCGATAAATGGATTATGTGTCACGAAGTCCTAAGACCTTTTGCATGTCAAAAAGACCTGTTTTTTGATGTGATAAAAACTTAGCAGCTCTGAGGGCACCCTTAGCGAAAGTGGCACGGCTAGAAGCCTTATGGGTTAATTCGATACGTTCACCTGTACCTGCGTATAGCACAGTATGGTCGCCCACAATGTCACCGCCCCGAATGGTTGAGAAGCCAATGGTGGTTTGCTGACGTTCACCTGTATTACCAAAACGCTCATACTGCGCATCTTTTTTAAGATCTCTACCGCTTGCTTTTGCAACAGCCTCACCTAATCTTAAGGCGGTGCCTGAAGGTGCATCAATTTTATGTCGATGATGCGCTTCAATAATTTCAATATCAAAATCATCCTTCAAGAGTTGAGTGGCTTTTTCAACAAGTGAAATTAATAAATTAACGCCTACACTCATATTGGGGGCAAAAACAATAGGTATTTTTTTTGAAGTATCGAGAATCATTTTCTTTTCTTGATCTGAAAATCCAGTCGTACCAATGACGTATTTCACATGATGTATTTCGCATAATTTCAAATAGCCCATACTCGCTTCAGGTCTCGTAAAATCAATGAGTACGTCCGCAGATGAAATGACTTTTTCAATATCATGATCAATTTTAATGCCCGTCATTATTCCCATAGCTTCGCCCGCGTCACGTCCTAATTTGTCGCTCGACTTATGATCAATTGCTGCTACAAGGACTAACTCTTTATCTAAAGAGATCTCCTGAATAAGACTCTGGCCCATGCGGCCCGAGGCTCCTACGATAAGAATATTTATTTTACTCATATGATTAGAATCCTATTTTTTCTAACATTAAATCAAAGTAACTTGGATCAGTTTCTACAGGCAATGGTTTCGTATTTTCCACTTTTGCAGGCTCAGGGGTTTTGACCTCAGGTTCTTTTTTCATTTCAACTTTTAATGGTGCTAGTTCCGCCTGAGGTTTCTTCATCTCGGGCTCAGCAGGTTTCACTGGCTCTAAAAGTTTTCTTTCTTCTATAGGCGCTTCTTTTTTAGTGGGGATTACTTTCTCTAATGGCTTATCGTTATCTTCCCAAAATTTCAATCGATCAAGCATGCTTTTTTCTTTTTGTGCTGGTGGTTGATTGCTCTCATTATTTTTTTCAGGCACTACTTCTCGACGTACTTCATTTACATTATCTCCTGATACAGAGGCTGGAATTACATCTCCCTTTACCTTCGCAAGTAAATCTTTTTCAAACATCAAGATGACTCTTCTTTTTTCAATGATCACACCATCTTTTTCCATTTGATAAAAATAATCCCATTGGTCTTTATGAAAACTATCTATGATCAGGGGCGTCCCCATCACAAAACGTACTTGCGTTTTTGTCATACCTGGCTTTAATTGCATCATCATTTTCGAGGTCACTAAATTGCCTTGTTGAATCGGCATTTTATAAGGCTTAATAGAGGGTAATGAAGAAGAGCACGCAGTGAGTAAAAGACTTAAAACAAGGAGGAATATACGCATTTTTATAACTTTAAACATAATGCGTATTAATATAACATGCTAGGCAGTATTCAAAATGCTTCATGATGTAATTTTTAGGGTGATTCCATGGGACAAGACCATAAAGATTTAAAAAAATCAGGACTTAAAGCAACGCTTCCCAGACTTAAGATTTTAAGTCTTTTTGAGCACAGCGAAGCGAGGCATCTTTCTGCTGAAGACGTGTATAAGCTTTTAATTAAATCTGGTGAAGATGTGGGTCTAGCAACTGTGTATCGAGTATTGACCCAATTTGAACAGGCCGGTCTTTTGTTGCGTCATCATTTTGAAAGCGATAAAGCTGTGTTTGAATTAAGTGATTCTCAACATCACGATCATATTGTATGTATGCAATGTGGGCATGTAGAAGAATTTTGTGATGACGAAATTGAAAAAAGACAGAAAATAATTGCTACTAAAAAAGGATTTACCATTCAAGAGCATTCGCTTTATATTTATGCTGAATGTAATAAAAATCCCTGCCCCAACAAAGCTTAAGCCTGAAGCATTTCTTTAGCGTGTTCTCTCGTTGTATCCGTAATCGATATACCGCCTAACATACGAGCAATTTCATCAACGCGCGTCTTCTCATCCATTAAGTGGATATGACTTAGCGTTTGATTATTTTCTTGCGTTTTAGAGACCTTGTAATGATGCACTGCGAGCGACGCGACCTGAGGGAGATGCGTAATCACTAAAACCTGTCTTTGATCGTGACTACCTAATTCTTTTAAAAGCTTACCTACAATTTCCGCGACACTGCCACCAATTCCTACATCGACTTCATCAAAAATCATGCAAGGCACATTCGCTTTAGAGATGGAGGCAACGCGTATTGCAAGACTTAAACGAGAAAGTTCTCCACCTGAAGCTGCCTTATGAATAGGTCTAGCTTCAGCGCCCAAATGAGGGGCTGCTAGAAATTCAATTTGCTCTAGTCCATGAAGAGAGGGTTCTTGTGGGGTTAATTTCACCTCAAAACGGCCATGACTAAAAGATAATTTTTGCATAGCATCCGTAATGTTTTCGCCTAAAGTCTCGGCTGCTTTTTTACGCGCTTGGGTTAATAAATTTGCTTTCTGATTGAATGCTTCAAGGGCTGCTTTTTCTTTTGCATCAATACCTTCATCTGATTGAAAGGATTCGAGCTCATCCATGCGTGCTTGCCAACTAATTAATGTAGCTTCAAATTCTTCAGGCTTAATACGATGCTTTCTTCCAAAATTATGGATAGCTTGAATCCGCGCCTCTATATCTTTTAGCCTTTCGGGATCTAAATCAACTTTCTGCAAATAGCGATTAAGGGATCGAATCAGCTCTTCAGTTTGAATATAGATAGAATCCATCAGCTCAGAAGATTCTTTTAATTTCTCATCAATAGCAACTGAGTGAGAAATTTTTTGTTGTACTAAATGAAGTCGACTCGAAATTGCTGTGTCATCTTTTTCCAAGACTTCAATACAAAAGTTAATATTTTCAATGAGCTCGCTTCCATGAGACATCATGGAGTGATCTTGCTGCAAAGTTTCCCAATCAGCTAAAGTAAATGCAAATTGTTTTAACTCTCTTAATTTATCTCTTAATTCTGCTAACTCGTCGCTATAAATTTGAGCATTCTTTTCATATTCAATTTTTTGTATATGAAGCTTATGCCAGGCTTGATAGAGAAGATATACCTCTGCTGCAAGGTCGCTGTGACCGCCAAAGTTATCTAATATTTGTCTTTGCGAACTTAATTTTAAGAGCGAATGATGGGAGTTTTGGCTGTAGATATCGACCAATGATTCTCCCAATTCCTTTAATTGTTGGAGTGTTGATACTTTGCCATTTATAAAAGCTCTTGATTTGCCATCTGCATGAATTACTCTTCTTAAAATAAGCTCAGCATTGTCGGATTCAAGTTCGTTTTCTTTCAGCCAGTCAATCACTTCATTATTATTTTGGATATCAAAGATTGCACTGATATCTGCTTTATCTTGATGCAGCCTCACGACTCCACCTTCATTTCGCTGGCCAAGCGCTAAGGATAATGCGTCAATCAAAATGGATTTACCGGCACCTGTTTCTCCTGTGAGCGCCGAAAAACCAGGTTTAAAATCTAAGCTCATTTTGTCAACAATGACAAAATCAAGAATAGATAAATTAAGCAACATAGTTTTAAATTAACCCCAATTTAATTTTTTTCTTAGCATCTCGAAGTAACAATAATCTTTAGGATGTAAGAGTGTAATCATTTTTTCTGCGCGTTTAATTTCCACGCGATCATGAAGCTCAAGCTGGACTTTAAGTTGTCCATCAATGCTTAAGTAAGACTCATCCATATTTACCACGTCAATTTCAATCATACTTTTGCTATTCACGGCAATAGGGCGGTTACTTAATGTGTGAGGGCTAATGGGCACAATCGATATCGCCTCTAATTCAGGGTGGAGGATGGGGCCGCCTGCTGAAAGTGCGTAAGCAGTTGTCCCTGTTGGAGTTGATACGACGAGTCCATCTGATCGTTGTTTATGGACAAAACTTCCGTTAATCGACACTTCTAATTCAATTAAACGAGAGCCACTTCGAACCACAACATCGTTAAGCGCTAAGGACTCATAGATACATGTCGAACCTCTGAAAATTTTAGAATTTAAGAGCATTCTTTTGTCTTTGTAAGAGGAGCCTTGAAATATTTCATCAATCGATTCGAGCATATTGCTTGTATTTAAATCAGCTAAAAATCCAAAACGTCCTTGATTAATACCTATCAATGGAATGTCAAAATTTACAAGAGATCTAGCAACGCCAAGCATGGTGCCATCACCACCCACGACAATCGCAAGATCGACTTGCTTTCCAATATCTTCTAGATTGATCGACTTGAATGCTTGGTAATTTCCGGACTGATGTGTTTTGGCCTCAATAAAGATATTGATCTGTTTCTGAGTTAAATATTGAGCAAGCTCTAAAAGCTGCGACTTAATGTCAGAAGATTCAGTGTCGCTCGCATATTTTCCAATAATTGCGACTGATTTAAAGAGACTTTCCATAATTGAATTAAAGCATACTTAAGACGAAAGAATATATAGCAATTTAATAAAGAAAAACTTAGTATAAAGGCATTCATTTACAAAACTGCTGCGTGTTAGAATACCTTATTACACCTTGAAACTTAGGCTTTATAGACTATTTTAAAGCATATCGATTTATATGAATAACTCTATTTAATGATGTTAGATAAACGCGCCCAAATTCTTTTAAAAACTCTCATTGAGCAACACATTAATGATGGACAGCCTGTGGGGTCTAGAACGCTTTCTAAATCATCTGGATTGGACCTCAGTCCCGCGTCTATTCGAAATACCATGAAAGACTTGGAAGATCTTGGTTTTATTACAAGCCCCCATACCTCAGCCGGAAGAGTTCCTACGCAATTAGGTTATCGACTTTTTGTAGATTCATTGCTTACCGTGAAACCCCTGGACGAAAATGTTGTTACTTCATTAAAAAATCAAATGAATATTGGTGATAATAAAAAGATGATCAATAATGCAGCAGATATTTTATCCACCCTGACACATTTTGCAGGCGTTGTCCTTATTCCTAAAGCCAAGAAAACAACATTTAAACATCTGGAATTTATTGGTTTATCTGAGAAAAAAATTCTTGTCATTATTGTCACAAATGATGGCAATGTTCAAAACAGAATTGTGATGACAGAAAAAGATTATAGTCATGATGATCTTGTGGAGGCAGCTAATTATTTTAATCATAATTTCAGCGGCAATACTTTTGCAAAAGTCAAAGATACTTTGGTCGATGAATTATCTAGAATGCATGCTGATATGATTAAACTGATGACAGCAGCAATTGAAGTCGGCAATGATGTGATCTACCCTGAGAGTGAATCTATTGTTATCACAGGCCAAAGCAATCTCATTCAATCAGAAGAGCTTGCAAAAAATATATCAAGCTTAAGAAAAATTTTTGAGATATTTGAAAAGCGCACTGCACTCATGAAGCTTCTCGACAAAAGTCAGCTTGCAGAAGGCATCCAAATTTTTATTGGAAACGAATCTGGTTATTCATCTCTAGATGAATGTAGTCTTATCACTTCCTCTTATGAAACTGATGGTGAGATTGTAGGTACGCTCGGCGTCATTGGCCCCACAAGAATGGCTTATGAAAGAGTGATTCCTATCGTCGATATCACAGCTAAACTTCTTTCTAACGCACTGAGTCAACATTAATGAACTACTTTACTGAAGAACCGAAATATCAACATGGTGATGCTCCTAAGATTGGTATCATTCTTGCAAACTTAGGCACACCTGATTCACTTAGCACACATGCAGTAAGAAAATATTTACAACAATTTCTTATGGATCGAAGAGTAGTCGAGATACCACGATTCATTTGGTGTTGGATTCTTCATTTCATCATTCTCGTATTTAGACCGGGAAGTTCAGCAAAAAAATATGCGAAGGTTTGGACCAAACAAGGCTCTCCCCTTTTAGTTAATGCAAAAAACCAAACAAAAGCATTAACTATGAAAATTAAAAAGTCGATCGCTCAACCGATTGAAATTGAGTTGGGCATGTCCTACGGCAATCCTTCAATGAAAAGTGCGGTCTTAAAATTAAAAGAAAAAAATTGCACTAAAATTCTTTTGCTCCCTCTCTATCCACAATATGCGGCGTCATCAAGTGCATCAGCTATGGATGCTCTATGGCGTGTTCTCCTTAAAACGAGGAATGTGCCTGCTATAAGAACAATTAGAAATTATCACGATCACCCTCTTTATATCAGTGCACTTAAATCGTCAATCCTGCAATTTTGGAAAAAAAATGGAAAACCTTCAAAGCTAGTAATGAGCTTCCACGGCATTCCAAAAAAATCTTTAATGCAAGGCGACCCATATCATTGTGAATGTTATAAAACAGCTCGCTTACTTGCTGAGGCTTTAAAGTTAAAAGAAAACGAATATATGGTGTCCTTTCAGTCGCGTTTTGGAAGGGCTGAATGGCTAAAACCTTATTACGCGGAAGTGATGGCTGAACTAGGGAAAAAAGGTGAAAAAAATGTGCATGTTATTTGCCCAGGCTTTTCAAGCGATTGTTTAGAAACCTTAGAAGAAATTAATATTGAAGGCCGACATATTTTCTTAAGTAATGGCGGCAAAAGCTTCAGTTACATACCTGCGCTCAATGACAATTCAGATTGGATCATTGCTATGCAAGGTATAATTCTTGAGAATTTAGAAGGCTGGATTGATCATAAGTGGACAGCTAAAAAAGAAGCTCAACTTTCGGCGATCACCAAAAAAAGAGCTGCTCTGGTAGAAAAAAGACAATCTTAATTATTCAAAGATAACGCCTCATTATGATAATACTTACTGGTGGTGCTGGCATGATTGGAAGTGTGATTGCTTGGCATCTGAATACTATCCTTGATCGCAAAGACATCATGATCGTCGATGATATTCAGCATCCAGATCAATGGAATAATTTAAGCAAAAGAAGCTATATCGATTATCTTGATAAAGACGATTTATTCCCTTGGCTTGAAAAAAAACATGAAATCGAAGCCATTATTCATATGGGAGCTATCAGCGCTACAACCGAAACTGATTTTAATAAGCTCTTAAATCAGAATATTCGTTATAGCCAAAATTTATGGCGCTATGCAAGCGATCATGGCATACCTTTTCTTTATGCAAGTTCTGCAGCCACTTATGGTGGTGGAGAATTTGGCTATGATGACAATGAATCAGAGCTAAGTAAACTCAGGCCTCTTAATGCTTACGGTTATTCAAAACAATTTTTCGATCAATGGGCGGTACAACAAGTCCTTGCAAAAGAAAAAACACCGCCTCAATGGTGTGGATTTAAATTTTTTAATGTCTATGGTCCAAATGAATACCATAAAAATAGAATGGCAAGTGTTGTGTTTCATTCCTTTAATCAACTTAAAACAGAGGGTGAAATAAAACTTTTCAAAAGCGATCGCCCTGACTTCAAAGATGGTATGCAATTACGAGACTTCGTTTATGTAAAAGATGCTGCAGCAGCTGTTTTACATTTTTTAAGCCACAAAAAACATTCAGGTATCTATAATGTAGGTACAGGAAAAGCTTCAAGCTTTAAAGCGCTTGCAGAGTCTCTTGTAAGAAGTGTTGAGGGCGATCTAAATACGATTAAATATATTGATATGCCAAAGGATCTTAAAGGAAAATACCAATACTTTACTGAAGCTAAGATAAAGAAACTAAAGGATGCTGGATATACAAAACCTTTTCTTACCATTGAAGAAGGTGTTAAGGACTACGCCATAAATTATCTAACTAAAAGTGATGCATACGCATGAGTAATGAAAATTTAAAAAAAATAGAATCTATCTTTAAAAATCACCAAGATACGATTCAAAAATCGACCTCTCTCATTTCCCAGATAAGTGAAGTAGCGAGTCTTATTAAAAAAACACTTCACTCGGGCGGTAAGGTTCTTATTTTTGGAAACGGCGGGAGCGCATCTGACAGTCAACACATTGCTGCAGAAATTGTAGGCCGATTCGTAAAAGAACGCAAAGGTTTACCGGCTATTGCATTAACGACTGATACATCAATTATTACAGCTGTTGCAAATGATTATGGTTATGAGCATATTTTTTCAAGGCAAATCGAAGCGCTATGTTTAAAAAATGATGTCGTGATTGGTATTTCTACATCAGGCAATAGTAAAAACGTCGTGAAAGGGCTAGAAAAAGCAAATGCATTAGGTGCGATTACAATTGCCTTAACTGGTGGCGATGGTGGACTCATCAAGAAAATATCAACGCACGCTATCGTTATAGACTCAAATGAAACAGCAAGGATCCAAGAAGCGCATATTCTTATTGGACATATCCTCTGCGAACTCATCGATGAAGGTGAATAACCTATGAGCGAAATCGCCATTATAAAAAATAAATTTAATTCACAAAATCATTGGGCATTGGTCGTTGGTGATTTAATGTTAGATCGCTATTTAATTGGTAGCGTCTCAAGAATTTCGCCTGAAGCCCCTGTTCCAGTTGTAAGACTGAAAGAATCATTTGATCGTATTGGTGGATCAGGAAATGTAGCAGCAAATCTAGCTCAGTTAGGCATCAAAACAATTTTAGCTGGTCAAATTGGTCATGATGCAGACGGCAAAAAGTTACTAGAGATCCTCAAAAAAAATCACATTGGCGTAGATGGTATTGTTAAAGATAAAAATCCTACAACTACAAAAACACGAATCATTGGTGAACACCAACAAATGATGCGAATCGATCAAGAAGCATCAGCAGAGCTGATTGATTCGAAACCGCTAATTAAAAGAATATCAATTCTTCTTAATAAGAAACCTTCTATCGTTATATTATCTGACTATGCAAAAGGGGTTTTAAGTGAAGCGCTATGTCAAAACGTGATTAAACTTGCAAAATTAAAAAAAATACCCGTATTAGTCGACCCTAAAGGTATTAACTACAATAAATATAAAAATGCAACTGCGATTACTCCGAACAAAAAAGAAGCTATCGAAGCCTGCCATATTCATGTCACAAAAAATACTAACTTTTTAACCCCTCTTCTAAAATTAAAGAAATCTCTTAATTTGCAATTTATTGCCATGACAAAAGGTGAAGAAGGTATTGATTTAATACAAGGCAATACTATAAAAAATTTACCTGCTGTAAATCAGCAACAAGTATTTGATGTATCAGGAGCGGGTGATACCGTTATTGCAACTCTTGCAGCATGTATGATCGCAAAGATGCCTATTGAAAACTGTCTTAATATTGCAAATGTAGCTGCAGGCATAGTGATTGGAAAATTAGGTACCATTCCTATTTCGCTCCAAGAACTCTTAAAAACTCTCAGCTCTCAGCACTCTGAACAAGAGAGAAAAATTCATTCGCTCACAGACTTGATGGAACAAGTTGCAATTTGGAAGAAACAGAAAAAGAAAATTGTATTTACAAACGGATGTTTTGATATTCTTCATGCAGGCCATGTAACCTATCTTGAAAAAGCAAAAAAATTAGGAGATGTCCTTATCTTGGCGCTTAATAGTGACTCATCGGTCACAAAACTAAAAGGTAAATCAAGGCCTGTGATTCACCAGGAAGATCGAGCAAGAGTTCTTTCGGCACTTTCTTCTGTAGATAGCATTATTATTTTTAGCGAAACTACGCCACTTCATTTAATAAAAAAAATTCAACCTGATATTTTGGTAAAAGGTAGCGACTATAAAAAAAATCAAGTTGTGGGCCACCAAGAATTAAAAAAATGGCATGGCAGAGTTGAATTAGTTTCTGTTGTTCCTGGCAGAAGTACGAGTGCTATCATCAAAAAAATCTCTTAAGATTTTGAACACAAAAAAAATTCTCATTATTGGACCATCATGGCTTGGCGATATGGTTATCGCACAAAAGCTTTTTAAGGCTATTAAAGATATTTATCCTAATGTTAAGCTTCATGTAGCTTCACCTGCTTGGACCATACCCTTGGTGTCAAGAATGCCTGAGATTGATAAGTCAATTTCATTACCTTTTACTCATGGTGAGCTAAACATATCAAAACGCTATCTGATTGCTAAAGCGCTAAGGCATGAAGATTATGCGCAAGCGATTGTCTTAACAAATTCATTTAAATCTGCGCTAATTCCTTTTTTTGCTGGTATTCCAAAGCGCACTGGGTTTTTGGGAGAAATGCGCTTTGGTTTAATTAATGATTGCATAAAAAAAGATCCGGCGCTGTATAGAACAGTTGATCAATATTTAGCGCTTGCACCAAAATCAAAAAATATTAAACCAAGTTTATCTACATACCTGATCTCGAAGCCAAGTCATGGTAAAAAACTTCTTAGAGGTAAATTAAGTTTATCAGATAAAGTCCTCGGCATTGCTCCTGGTGCCGAATACGGAGAGGCTAAAAGATGGCCTATTGAATATTTTGCGGATGTGGCTAATGATGCTATACAAAAAGGGTGGAAAGTCATTTCATTAGGTTCAACACACGATCAAGATTTAGGAAAAACTTTAGATCGACTCACAAAGAATAAAGTAATTAATCTCATTGGCAAAACTAAACTTGAAGAAGTTATTGATGTAATGAGTTTATGCCAAACATTTTTAAGTAATGATTCAGGGCTTATGCATGTGGCGGCAAGCTTAAATATTAAACAAGTCGCTATTTTTGGTTCTTCTGACCCTAAAAAAACCCCGCCCTTAAGTCGACATGCAAAATTAGTTTATCTTGGTCTATCATGCAGCCCTTGTTTTGAAAGAGCCTGTCCTCTAAAACATACTAATTGCTTAAAGAATATTAAGCCTAGCGAGATTATTAAAAAAATTATTTAGCGATTCAGGTCGTCTAGCTTTTGGTGGACTTCAATATTATTTTCTTTGCAAAAATGTTTCCATTCAAAAAAATTTGTCCAGTCACTTAAAAAAATAAAATCTAAATTATTCTTCTTCGCAACCTGATAATCATATTTTGAATCACCAATAAATAATGCAGGCGCTTGTCCCGTTGATTTTTTTAATTCACGCGCCACGATTTCTTCTTTAGAATCAGGACTGCCAAAAATACCAACATCAAAATATTTTAATAACGATTTTCTAGAAAAAAGACGAATAATCTCTTCTTGATCACCGCCCGATACAATCATCCAGTGAGCCTGTTTTGTTTTTTCTCTAAGCTTTTCAAGGCCTTCAGCGATATCACAATTTTCAAGAAGTCTCTCGACCTCAATATTTAATTGTCTTAATAGATGATTCATTGACGGCTCATCTACTGGTTTTTTAAGTATGTTTTCTAAAAAATATGCGAATTTAATATTTCTAGATATGCCTGTAAATTCGATGTGATGGTTAACTAGCCTCATAGCATCTTCTTTGGATGCTCCAAACTCTAAGGCAGTGAGGCGATATGCTTCTATCTTTAGAAAGTTTGAATTTAGAACAACCCCATCACAATCAAATAAGATTGTTTTGTATTGGGAAATAGGTAGCATTATTTTTTAATAATGCTATGGACGTTTAATCGCACTGGCTTCTTTTGCCAGTTTTGTAATTTCAACCCAATTTTTATTTGCAACAAGGTCTTTTGGGGTTAGCCAAGTTCCACCACAGACAGGCACATTAGGAAGACTTAAAAAGTCTGACGCTGACTGAACAGTTACACCGCCTGTTGGACAAAACTTAACATCTGAAAAGGGACCTGCAAAGCCTTTTAAAAGATTAATACCGCCTACGGCAACAGCTGGAAAAAGTTTTAAAAAATAATAACCATCATTGTTAGCCATCATAACTTCGCTACCTGTGGACACGCCAGGTAATAAAGGCAATCCAATATCCAAACAATGCTTTCCTATTTCGCTTGTATACCCTGGGCTCACCGCAAACTGACAACCAATTGATTTTGCAGCTGAAGCATCTGCTTTAGTTCTTACTGTGCCAGCGCCCACAATAGCCTCGGGTAAATGTTTAATAATTCTATCCATGGCCTCAATGGCACATGCAGTTCTTAAAGTTACTTCTAAAACTTTAATGCCGCCCTCGAGAAGGGCCTCTGCCATGGGCACTGCATCTTCAACTTTATCAATCACAATGACTGGTATGACTGGTCCATAATTTGCTAAATCTAATGTTTTCATATTGTCCTTATATTATTAAAGCCATGTGACTGCCCCTTCTTCGGCAGATAGCACATTTTTTCTCATACCGGCGAATAACTCGCGGCCAATATCATGGGAATTATCATTTCTATGTTTGTCTGAGAGCGCTTCGCATTCTCTTTCATGCCATGTATCTTCATCAACTAATACATTAAGAGTGCCTACCAAAGCATTCAATCGAATCGTATCGCCATTGCGGATTTTTGCAATAGGTCCATTTGCTGACGCCTCTGGGCTTAAATGAATCGCAGCTGGAATTTTTCCAGAAGCCCCACTCATTCTGCCGTCTGTAACTATTGCTACTTTAAACCCTTTGTTTTGAAGCACAGCTAAAGGTGGCGTAAGCTTATGCAGCTCCGGCATTCCATTTGCTTTAGGCCCCTGGAACCTAACGACTGCTACAAAATCTTTTTCAAGCTCGCCTCGATCGAATGCACTTAGAAGCTCTTCTTGTGTATCAAAAATAATTGCAGGGCCTTCGATAATGTAACGATCTTCTGGTACCGCAGATATTTTAATTACTGAGCGTCCAAGATTACCATTCAATAATTTAAGTCCACCCGATTCACTGAATGGATTGTCTGCAGTTCTGACAATAGTTTCGTCACCACTTTTTTTAGGAAGATCAGTCCAAATAATTTTTCCATTTTCTTTGCTAGGTTTTTTTGTATATTCTTTTAAGCCGCCTTCGCTCATAGTCATTACATCTGGATACATACACCCAGTCTCAATGAGCTCGCGAATTACAAATGCTGGCCCGCCTGCATTTTGAAATTCATTGACATCAGCTTTGCCATTTGGATAAACGCTAGCTAACAATGGCGTTGATTTTGCAAGATCATGGAAATCTGTCCAGTCAATAATAATTCCTGCGGCTCTTGCAATTGCAACCCAATGAATAAGATGATTTGTCGATCCGCCTGTTGCTAGTAATGCTGCCATCGCATTGACTATAACTCGCTCATCTACTAACTTACCAATAGGCTTGTTATATTTATTTTTAATAATATTTAAAAGTGATTTTACCGACTCTCGAGTAATTTCTTCTCTGATGTCGTCACGCGGATGAATGAAGGCAGCACCTGGAACATGAAGCCCCATAGCTTCCATCAACATTTGATTACTATTTGCAGTACCATAAAATGTGCACGTGCCTTCTCCATGATAAGCAGCGGACTCAGAGGCTAGTAATTCTTCGCGCCCTACTAATCCTTGCGCATATTTTTCACGCACTTTAGATTTTGAAGTATTGTCGATTCCGGTAGACATTGGTCCTGCTGGAACAAAGATTGTAGGTAAATGTCCAAAATGCAAAGCGCCGATTAATAAACCAGGGACAATCTTGTCGCAAATACCTAACATCAATGCGCCATCAAAAACGTCATGTGATAAAGCAATTGCTGAAGACATCGCAATGGTATCTCGAGAAAATAAACTTAACTCCATGCCTGGCTCACCTTGAGTAATACCATCGCACATAGCGGGCACGCCCCCAGCTACCTGAGCAGTAGCGTCTAGCTTATTTGCTTCATCGCGAATTATTGAAGGATAATTTTCATAAGGCTTATGTGCTGAAAGCATATCGTTATAAGCCGTCACAATCGCAATGTTAGGTTTCTTTTCACTAACAATTCTTAATTTATCATTTTTAGGAAGAGCAGCGATCGCATGCGCTACATTAGCGCAGCCTAGGCGATCTGCTCCGCGTTGTCTTTGAAGCATGGTATCAATACGAGCCAAATAAGCAATGCGTGTTGGCCTACTTTTTTCTTTAATTCTCTCTGTAATTTCGACTATGGAATGTTTCATTAAATAGATTCGTTATGTTGAATGAATAAAAACTTCTTTATATGACAGATTATCCTAGAAACACTCAGTAAGCGTCAAACGATTAAATATGAATTAATTATATAAATCATTTATAGGCATTGATTTATATGAGAAAATTCTCTATATGGTTCGTATACTTATCATTAAAACATCTTCGCTAGGGGATATTATTCACTGTTTGCCTGTGATTAATGATATTAAATATTTTGTTCCTGAGAGCACTATTGATTGGCTAGTAGAAGAATCTTTCGCAGATGTACCAAGAATTCATCCAGGAGTTAACTCTGTAATCACAATCTCCCTTAGATCTTGGAAAAAAAATCTTGGGGAAAAATCAACGTGGACTGGGCTTTATAAAGCCATTAAAGCTATCCGAGAAAATCATTACGACATCATTATTGATTTTCAAGGCCTTTTAAAAAGTGCTTTTTTTACTTTATTTACTCGTGGCGATATTCATGGTTTTGATAAAGCCTCTATCCGAGAAACAGCCGCCTCTTACTTTTATAAGCACACTCATACAGTATCAAAGCAAATTCATGCAGTTGTTCGCAATCGAGAATTAGCTTCTAAATGTTTTCAATATGAGTTATTAGATCAGTCAGCTCATTTTGGATTAGAAATTCATAATATTAATAACTTTAATCTTTCGGAGCGCTATGTCGTTCTAATTCACGGTTCGAGCAAAAAATCAAAGCAGTGGCCTATGGAGCATTGGCTCAAAGTCATTCATTTTTTTAATGTTTTAGGCTTAAGGGTACTTTTGCCATGGGGAAGTCTTGACGAATATCATTTTTCAAAAGCACTTCGCAAAGCCTCATCCAATTCTTTGGTGTTACCTAAAATGAATATTAGCAACCTCGCAAATATTATTTCTGGGGCTAAATGTGTCATAGGTGTTGATTCTGGGCTAACGCATCTTGGCAATGCCTTAGGCATACCAACTGTCGGTCTTTATATGGATAGCAATCCTTATCTCAACGGCGTTTACCCGAACATTAAGGTGCCATCAGTAAATCTAGGAGAAATTGGTATGATTCCCACCCCTGAATCTACGATTTCTCAAATTGAAGCAATTATTTAACTTCTACCCCTTGAAATCTAGTACTTCATCCCCAAATTTGTTCTAACCCGCAATATTTTCAAAAGATTTAAAAGGTAAAAATATGAACGCAGAAGATAAAAACAATGTATCTGAAGATGGCTTAGAAAATCATTCAGGCCCATCAGCTTTAAGCACTCCAGAAGAAAAGATAAAACTGCTAGAGGAAAAGTTAGCCGAAGCTGAAGCGCAGATTCTTTATGTCAAAGCTGAGGGTGAAAACATACGAAAACGCTCTATTGATGATATTGATAAAGCTAGAAAATTTGCATTAGAAAGATTCAGTGGCGAATTACTCTCTGTTAAAGATAGCCTTGATGCTGCTCTTGCTGTTGAAAATGCGAACTTGGAAAGCTATAAGAATGGCGTTGAGCTTACACAAAAACAACTCATCAACGTATTTGAGAGGTTTGGCATCAACGAGATTAATGCATTGGGTGAAAAATTCGATCCCAATCAACATCAGGCGATTAGCATGGTGGAATCAGAAGAAGAACCAAATAAAATTTTAACAGTACTTCAAAAAGGCTACCTATTGAACGAGAGGGTTATAAGACCGGCTTTGGTAACAGTCTCAAAAACTAAAAATACATAAGCTCTTGAAATATTCAAGATCATCCCAATTATAGATTTATGAAATTAAACAGATTTTTTAAGGAAAAAAAATGGCTAAAATTATCGGTATTGACTTAGGAACAACTAACTCCTGTGTAGCTGTCATGGAAGGCGGCAAGCCTAAAGTGATTGAAAATGCAGAAGGCGCTAGAACTACCCCTTCAATTATTGCTTATCAAGATGATGGCGAAATTTTAGTCGGTGCACCAGCAAAAAGACAGGCAGTAACGAATCCAAAAAATACATTATTTGCTGTAAAGCGATTAATTGGTCGTCGTTTTGAAGAAAAAGAAGTGCAAAAAGATATTGGTTTAATGCCATATGAAATTTCAAAGGCAGACAATGGTGACGCTTGGGTAACAGTGCGCGATCAAAAAATGGCTCCGCCGCAAATTTCAGCTGAAGTTTTAAGAAAAATGAAAAAAACTGCTGAAGACTATTTGGGTGAAGAAGTTACGGAAGCCGTCATTACAGTTCCTGCTTACTTTAATGATAGTCAACGTCAAGCAACTAAGGATGCTGGTCGAATCGCAGGTCTTGAAGTTAAACGTATTATCAATGAGCCTACTGCAGCAGCCCTTGCTTTTGGTTTAGATAAACAAGAAGGTGATCGAAAGATTGCAGTCTACGATTTAGGTGGCGGAACGTTCGACGTATCTATCATTGAAATTTCTACAGTGGATGGCGAACATCAATTTGAAGTGCTTTCTACAAACGGAGATACATTCCTTGGTGGTGAAGACTTTGATAACCGCTTAATAGACTTCTTAGCAGATGAGTTTAAAAAAGAAAACGGGCTCGACCTAAGAAAAGACTTGCTAGCTAAACAGCGTCTAAAAGAGGCAGCTGAAAAAGCAAAGATTGAACTTTCAAGCAGTCAACAAACTGAAGTTAATCTTCCTTACATTACCGCTGATGCAAGCGGCCCAAAACATCTTGTCGTTAAAATCACCCGAGCAAAATTTGAATCTCTTGTTGATGATCTGATCGAAAGAACTATTGAGCCTTGTAAAATTGCAATGAAGGATGCTGGCGTTTCTGGTAGCGACATCGCAGACATTATTTTAGTGGGCGGACAAAGTCGTATGCCTAAAGTCCAAGAAAAAGTAAAAGATATCTTTGGTAAAGAGCCCAGAAAAGATGTGAATCCAGATGAAGCTGTAGCTGTGGGCGCAGCAATTCAAGGTGGTGTTCTTCAAGGTGATGTAAAAGATGTATTACTTCTTGATGTTACTCCATTGAGTTTAGGTATTGAAACGCTAGGAAGCGTTATGACTAAACTTATCAAGAAAAACACAACAATTCCTACCAAAGCATCTCAAGTATTCTCAACAGCGGAAGATAACCAAAATGCTGTGACAATTCATGTGCTCCAAGGTGAGCGCGAAGTGGCTTCAGGCAATAAAAGTTTAGGTCAATTTAATTTAACTGATATACCTCCAGCACAAAGAGGTATGCCTCAAATTGAGGTAACATTCGATATCGATGCAAACGGTATCTTGCATGTGTCTGCTAAAGATAAAGCTACTGGTAAAGAAAATAAGATTACGATTAAAGCGAATAGCGGACTCAGTGAAGAAGAAATTAAAAAAATGGAAGAAGATGCGATTAAATATGCGGATGAAGACCGTAAAATTAGAGAGCTTGTAGACGCTAAAAACTCTGCGGATGGAATGGTTCACTCAGTAAAAAAATCGATCACTGACCATGGGGACAAATTAGACGCCGCAGAAAAAGAAAAAATTGAAGCCGCGATAAAGTCTTTAGAAGAATCCTTGAAAACTGACAACAAAGAAGAGATTGAGACTAAAACAAAAGAGCTTATGGAGGCATCACAAAAGCTAGGTGAAAAAATATATGCTGAACAACAAGCACAACAGCCTAACTCTGGCGCCGCTCCTCAAGAGGAGAAAACAGTGGATGCTGAAGTTGTAGATGCTGAATTTGAAGAAGTAAAACAAGATAAAAAAGATAAATAACTTACAACCACTAAAACAACATTAGAATTTCTGATGTTGTTTAGTTTTTTGAAAAAATACCATGGCAACCAAAAAAGATTATTACGAGATTCTTGGTGTATCTCGTGACGCTTCAGAAGAGGAACTAAAAAAAGCTTATCGTAAACTTGCGATGAAACTCCATCCTGATCGCAATCCTGATAATCCAAAAGCCGAAGAAAGTTTTAAAGAAGCTAAAGAGGCTTATGAAATACTTTCGGACTCACAAAAAAGAGCAAGTTACGATCAGTTCGGTCATGCAGGCGTAGACCCAAGCATGGGTGGTCAAGGGTCTGCAGGATTTTCAGACTTTAATGATGCCTTTGGTGATATTTTTGGTGATATATTTAGCGGTGGCCGTAGTGGTCAAAAATCTAATGTGTATCGAGGAGCCGATCTTCGTTACAACATGGAAGCAAGTCTTGAAGATGCGGCAAAAGGTACGGAAACAAAAATACGCATTCCTGTCATGACCTCTTGTGAGCCATGCAAAGGCTCTGGCTCCAAGCCAGGTACACAACCTGTTTCATGTGACACATGTCATGGCCATGGTCAAGTCCGAATGCAACAAGGATTCTTTTCTGTGCAACAAACATGTCCCAAGTGCCACGGTACAGGAAAAATTATCAAAGAGCCATGCACAACTTGTCATGGGGCTAGTCGTGTCAAACAAAACAAAACGCTCTCCGTTAAAATTCCTGCAGGCGTAGATGAAGGTGATCGTATTCGATTATCAGGTGAAGGCGAGTCTGGCATCAATGGTGGCCCACCAGGAGATCTTTATGTCGTAGTTCATCTTAAAAAACATGATTTTTTTGAACGTGATGGTGGAAATTTACATTGCGAAATGCCTATCAGCTTTACAACTGCTGCGCTTGGTGGCGAAATTGAGGTACCAACTTTAGACGGTCATGCAAAAATGAAAATTCCTGCTGAAACTCAAACAGGTGCCGTATTTAGATTAAAAGGCAAAGGCATTAAGCCGTTAAGACAAAGTTCGCCTGGCGATCTGCATTGTCATGTTTCTATAGAAACCCCAGTAAAACTAACGGACAGACAAAAAGAATTATTACAAGAACTTGAAAAGATCAATCAATTAGATCGAGGTAAACATAGTCCAAAATCAAAAGGTTGGCTTGATAAAATGAAAGACTTATTTGATTAATTAAAATGTGCCTGCCTGAATTAATTCAATTTTATAGCTATCTGGATCCTCAATAAAAGCAATTACGGTTGATCCATGTTGCATAGGGCCAGCTTCTCGAATAACTTTTCCACCCTTAGCTTTAATTGATTCACAAGCTTTATATGCATCCTCAACTTCAATTGCAACATGCCCAAAAGCATTACCTTTATCATAAGTTGTCATACCCCAATTATAAGTAAGCTCGATCACAGCATGATCTTTTTCATCTCCGAATCCTACAAAGGCTAAAGTAAATTTCCCATCAGGATATTCATGCCGTCTTAAAAGTTTCATTCCTAAAATATCCGTATAAAACGCTAGGGATTTTTCTAGGTCAGATACGCGAATCATCGTATGAAGAACACGCATCGTTAATTCGCTTTCCCTTTCTGAAGTTGATGGTATTTTAAAGATAAGCTCATCTTGAGACTCGTTATAGTCTGGATGAAGTGGAATACAATCTACAGGACAAACTTCCTGGCATTGGGGTGTATCGAAATGCCCTACACATTCTGTACATAATTGAGGGTTGATTTCATAAATATTAATGCCTTGATAAATCGCGCCATTTGGACATTCAGGCTCACATACATCGCAATTGATACATTCATCTGTAATCATTAAAGCCATGATTAACGTCCAGTTTTTTTCATAGCTTCCTTGACGATTGGAGATACAAACTGCTCTATATCTCCTCCTAGGGTAGCCACTTCTCTAACTAAGCTTGAAGACAAGAAAGTAAATTGCTCGGAAGGTGTTAAAAAAAGTGTTTCAACATTTGGATATAATTTTCGATTCATCCCTGCCAATTGAAATTCGTATTCAAAATCAGAGACGGCTCTTAAACCTCTTATGACGACGTGAGCATTTTGTGATTCAACGAATTCCATTAAAAGACCTTTGAACCCAATGACTTCAATGTCTTTATGGTCTGCAAATACAGTTTTGACTAAACTTACCCTGTCCTCGAAAGAAAAAAAGGATTGCTTGCTGGTGTTTCCTGCTACAGCTACGATAACTTTATCAAAAATTTTAGTAGCGCGATGAGCAATATTTTCATGGCCTAATGTAATAGGGTCAAATGTTCCAGGATAAACAGCAATAGATAAATTAGATTGAGTCATTATTTTTCAATGTAACAAGGTGATAAAAAACATTACCTGCTTTTCTTTTTTTTAAGAGATTAAATGCATTATGTTCTTTTATATCAGCTTCTGATTCAAAGTATATTAGCCCATCCTTTGTTAAATGGTTAGCTAATTGAGGAAATAATTTAGTCTCCCAGTCCTCATTAAAAGGTGGGTCACAAAAAATAATATCAAACTTAGTCACATTTTTATGAAGAAATATAAGCGCATCCATAAATTCAAGCTCTGCCTTTTCAGCTTGAAGAAGTTTTTTATTTTCTTGGATCATTCTAAAAACCTGAGGGGATTTCTCGACCATAGTGACACTGCGTGCCCCTCGAGAAAGTGCTTCAAATCCTATGGCACCAGAACCTGAAAAGAGGTCTAAGCAAACTTTACCTGTTAAATCTTGATCCAACCAATTAAATAAAGTTTCTCTTACTCTACTTGGTGTAGGTCTCAATCCGGGGGCGTCAATAAAAGAAATGTTCTTTCTTTTCCATTGACCACCAATAATTTTTATTTGATTTTTACTGGTCTTCAAAAACTATTCTGCACCTACAATGATCGTTGTAAGTTTATTAGGATCAATTTTCTTTTTAAATGCAGCTTTTATTTGCTCAGTGCTAACTTTATTAATTTCCTGTATGTAATTATCGATGTAGGTAATCGGTAATTTGTAGAAAGCAATCATACTTAGATAATCGACAATTTTTGCATTACTATCAAGTTTTAAAGGAAATCCGCCCACTAAATTTTGTTTTGCAGCAATGAGCTCTTTCTCGCTAGGCCCCTCATCAATAAATTTTTTTATCGTGCTATTTACAATTCTAAGCGCCTCATCTGATTGTTCTTTTTTAGTTTGCAATCCAATTTCGAGGGGGCCTTCAGCGTAGAGTGGCATAAAATAGCTATATACGCTGTAAACCAGACCTTTTTTTTCTCTTACCTCTTCTGTTAATCTTGATACAAAACCCCCACCGCCTAAAATATAATTACCAACGTATAGTGGAAAATAATCTTTTTCTCCACGCTTTAATGCTGGCATGCCCATCAAAATATGCGCTTGTTTTGCAGGGTGCTGTATCTTTTTAATCCCTACATAATTCTGCGATGTTACAGAACTGATACTATGTTTTACATTTCCCTGAGGCAGTCCTTGACTGATAGATTCACTTAAATTTTTAGCTTCTTCAGCACTGAGATCGCCAACAATTACAATCGAAGCTTCGGATGATAAATAATAGTTTTTATAAAATTGCTTTAAGTCTGTTTGGTTTAACTTTTGTAAAGCATCTATATTGCCGGCTTCATCATGAGCATAAGGGTGGTCGCCATAAATAGATTTCATAAATTCTAAATTAGCTATCGTCTCTGGCTGCGTCATTGATTGCTTGACGCTTGCAATAATTCTATTTTTTTCTCTATCTATCACTGGAACAGGAAAATCAGGGGCATGGATTATATATTTAAATAGTGCAAGTGCTTTGTCTTTCTGTGGAGCGGAGCTTAATGTTCTTAATTTAAAGTAGGCTCTGTCTAAATCAATGTCGCCACCAACTGCTGCACCAATATCTGAAAATTGATTGGCTAACTTTTCTTCATTAATACCTCCCGCCCCTAAATTCATGACATGGTGAGTTAAATTTGCGAGGCCCTCTTTACCCGCAGGGTCTTGAGCGCTACCTGCAAAGAAATTTACATTGATATCGAGTATGGGAAGATCGTGATTTTCAACAAAAAAAACTTTAGCTCCAGTTTGTGTTTGCCATGTATTAATTTTTAAAGTGGCAAAAGAATTTTGCTGAAAACATAAAAATAAAAAAATTAGCTGAAAGAATTTAATGAACATGAGGACGTCCCTTAGGGCCTAAATCCTGGGTCAATGGCTGAGGATCAAGGATTGTTATAGATAAATTATCTCGAATTAAATATTTTGTAGCTACATTCTTAATCTGCTCAGATGTGACGCTATTAATTTTTTCAATGTAACCATCACTCAAATGGAAAGAATAATCCATAGTTTCAAGCTGGCCGATCTCCATAGCCATGCCAAACATTGAATCTTTTTGGTATACGTCACTTGCGATGACAGTGGCCTTGACCCTATCTAATTCTTCTTGTGTCACACCATCTTTTTTAATTTTCTCAATTTCTTGAAGTAACGCATTTTCAAGTTCATTAATCTTCTTAAAATCATTTGGCGTTCCTTCTAATTCGAATACACTAATTCTTCCTCTTGCGGTTGAGTCATACCCAGCATTTACATTTACTGCTAAACGTTGATTTCTCACGATATTTTGATTAAGCCTTGATGAGCCATTGCCAGCAAGAATACTAGATAACACTTCTAGAGCGTAAGGCTCCCAGGAACTTTCATTGTTTCCATTTCGATCGCTAAGTGCAGGTACGGGATAGCCCATTAAAAGATAGGATAACTCACTTGGCGCTTTAACAATCGATCTTCTCTCCCCAGTTTGCTTAGGTTCGCTTTGTGGCTTTCTTTCAGGGATTTTTTTTGCAGGGATTTTTTCAAAATACTTCTTTGCTAGGCTTAAAACATCGCTAGATTGAATATCACCAACTATCACAAGTGTTGCATTATTAGGGGCGTACCAGTTTCGATACCATTCTCGGGCATCTTCCACAGTCATATTTTCTAAATCATTCATCCATCCTACTACAGGCCTACTATATGGGTGTGCCTTAAACATTGTTGCCACAAACTGCTCTTTGACTTGTGATGTAGGCTTGTCCTCAGTTCTCCATCTTCGCTCTTCCATGACCACCTTAATTTCCTTATCAAACTCTTCTTTTGATAAATTAAGATTTTCCATACGGTCAGCTTCTAGTTTAAATGAAAGCTCAAGATTTGATTTTTCAAGTTGCTGGAAATAACATGTGTAATCTGCACCTGTAAAAGCATTTTCTTTTCCACCAGCTTGTGCGATAAGCCTTGAAAATTCTCCAGCTTTAATTTTTTTGGTGCCTTTAAACATCATATGCTCAAGCACATGAGCAACCCCAGTCTTCCCATTTACCTCATCAAGACTGCCTGCTCGATACCAAACTTGAGAAACCACTACAGGGGATCGATGATCTTCTCTTACAATAATTTTTAAACCATTGGAAAGTTTAAATTCTGACGTCTGAGCCAAAAGTAAATGTGGAAACAGTAACAGTAGAAATAGAATTTTTTTTAACAAGGCGTCTCATCCTTAAGTGATTTAGCTATTATAATGAATATGATTGTTTCGTAGAGTTTCTTTATCTCATAAAGTTCTTAATATTTTAAAAAATGTTTGAATTCCTAAAAAAAATTATAAAAAAAGATAGCCCAGAAAAGAAACCTGCGGCAAAAAAAGAAGTCGTCAAAAAACCACAAAAAAAGTCTACGCCGGCTCCAAAAGAAAAAGTTACTAAAGCCCCCAAAGCCCCAGAAAAGAAAAAAACTTTAAAGTCTGAGCGCCCAATAAAATCGATTCCTAAAGTTATCGACAAAAAACCTATTGAAATTAAAAAAGAAGAGAAAGCACCTCCAAAAGAAGAAAAAAAGAGCGGTTTTTTTAGCTTTGCTGACAAGATAAAAAAAGGCCTTACTAAAACCAGAGAAAAATTAACTGCCGAACTTACAACTCTATTTACGGGTAAAAAAATAGATGAATCAGTCTTCGAAGAGCTAGAAACCATTTTGCTTACTTCTGATGTAGGTATTTCGGCTTCTACTTTCCTTCTGGATAGCATTAGAAATTCGGTTAAAAAGAACAATATTGAAAATGCAGATGAAATTAAAGGCTTACTTAAAGAAAAATTACTTCAACTCTTAACTCCTATCGAAAATCCGCTCGTATTAAATGGAACATATCCATTTGTCATCATGGTTGTTGGGGTAAACGGTGCAGGCAAAACAACTACTATTGGAAAGTTAACCAAAATTTTTCTTGATGAAAATAAATCTGTCTTGATTGCTGCGGGTGACACTTTCCGAGCGGCGGCGACAGAGCAGCTTCAAGTATGGGGTGAAAGAAATAATGTTCATGTTGTTTCACAAGCTTCTGGTGACCCAAGCGCTGTAATTTTTGATGCTATTAATTCTGCAAAAGCAAAAAATATTGATATTGTTATTGCTGATACAGCAGGAAGATTACCTACCCAGAAACATCTAATTGATGAAATTACAAAAATTAAGCGTGTAATTAATAAATGTCATTCGGAAGCTCCGCATGAAATTCTTCTCGTATTGGATGCAAATACAGGCCAAAATGCTATCAGTCAACTCAAAATATTTAATGAGGCTTTAGGTATTACAGGCCTTGCTTTGACTAAACTTGATGGGACAGCCAAAGGTGGTGTGATCGCGGCTATCGCTAAAGAACAACCTACCCCTCTGAGATATATTGGTGTGGGAGAGTCTATAGACGATCTTAAAGTTTTTAATGCGCAGGAATATGTTGATGCACTTTTCTAAAATCGGTTTTATTAATGATTAAATTTGACCAAGTTCATAAAAGATACCCTGGAAACCTAGAAGCGTTACAAAACATTACTTTTGAAATTAATGCTGGCGAACTTGTTTTTGTAACAGGCCCTTCTGGCGCTGGGAAATCCACTTTATTAAAATTAATTACTGCAATTGAGCCACCTTCGCATGGAACAATTATTTTTGAGAGTCAAAATCTAAGCCAAATAAAAAGCGATTCTATTCCTTACATTAGAAGAAAATTTGGTCTGGTTTTTCAAGACCATAAACTTTTATATGATCGCAATTGTTATGAAAATATTGCGCTGCCTCTGGAAATTAATGAGGTTAATATCAATGATATCAAAGGCCGAGTTCGTGCAGCTTTAGACAAGGTCGGTTTACTTAATAGGGAAAAATCAATGCCTATTAGTTTATCAGGCGGAGAACAGCAGCGTCTTGCAATTGCTAGGGCTATCGCTTGCAGGCCCTCTATACTCCTTGCCGATGAGCCTACAGGTAATTTAGATAAAAAATATGCAGATGAAATTATGAATCTCTTTTACAGTTTTCAAGAGCTTGGGGTGACAGTAATTATAGCAA
>Ga0194037_1000325_pt1 | contig 37382 bp, 39 predicted proteins | sample JunL306m_MetaG_FD_148653 | JGI IMG/M metagenome (GOLD analysis project Ga0194037, IMG submission 148653) | Anoxic zone freshwater microbial communities from boreal shield lake in IISD Experimental Lakes Area, Ontario, Canada - Jun2016-L304-6m | ecosystem: Environmental > Aquatic > Freshwater >... | reverse complement strand
CAACAGTCAAAAATAGGATTATTATAAATATATTTATTTAAGTAAAATGTATTCAAAAGAAATTGTAGAGTTTTGTACTTTAATAAAACCAATAAAATTGTCCGTATCAAAAAATTCTAATGAATTGAAATTTAAATCCATTTTAATGGAAGAAACTTCCTTTCTTAATGTTTATACCATAGTTCCTCTATCTTTAAGATATTATTGTATTTTCAATGAAGTACATACAATCCCCAAATGTAAATGTTGTAATAATCTTGTAAAATATAAAGCAGATTACCCAGCAAAAGGATTCTCAGATTATTGTGGGTCTGAGTGTTCTCGCGCAAATAAAGATTCGGATAAACCATATCAAAAATTTCTTAATGATAAGGAATGGTTATATGAGCAACGAATCACTTTAAAAAAATCAAAAGAATTGATTGCACAAGAATTAGGATGCTCTCCAGTACCAATAACAAAAAAATTGGTTGAATTTTGTATTGAAGTAAAAAAAACTAATGTAAAGAATAAAAAAGAAGAAATTCCAGATAAAGAAACCCTTATTAAATTGTATAAAACAAAAACCCTTGTTGATATTGGTAAAATTTTTAATGTATCTAATGTAACCATATCAAAATGGTTTGATGAATATAATATTAAAAAATTAAATCATTCTAATACAATAAAAATCAAAGTTTTGCCTAAAATTATCGAAAAAAATATTGAAAGATATGGAGTTAATCATATCTTTGAATTGGAAGATATAAAAGAAAAAATAAAAAATACATTTATAAAAAAATATGGAGTTCATTATCATCCGATTGGAAGCACATCGAAAGCAGAAACGGAAATATTAAATTTTTGTAATTCCCTAAAAGATGGATTTAAAAAGGAAAGAATTTTTGGAATTGAGATTGATATATTTAATGAAGAATTAAAAGTTGGTATAGAGTATTGTGGACTATATTGGCATCAAGAAAAATATAGAGGAAGAAATCAACATAAAGAAAAATATACTATCTGTAAAAATAATGGAATTAGGTTATTGACTATATTTGAAGATGAATGGGTTAATAATAAAGAACTAACAAAGAAAAAGATATCTCATATATTAGGACATAATTATGATATGAAAATATATGCGAGAAACTGTAAAGTTGATTATGTTGGTAAAGATAAAATAGATTTTTTTAATTCCTATCATATACAAGGAAATGGAAACAGTTCAATAAATTTTGGACTTTATTATAGCGATGCCCTGGTTGCAGTAATGGGATTTATAAATCATAAAAATAATAAATTTGAACTTACAAGATATGCGACAAAATATACTATTGTTGGGGGTTTTTCAAAATTACTAGCACATTTTAAATCTAATTATAATTGGGATGAAATAATAACTTTTGCCGATTTAAGATGGCATGATGGAGAATCTTACTATAAAAACGGTTTTATTGAGGATAAAATATTAGTTCCAGATTATTCATATGTTATTAGAAATAAAAGAATTCACAAATTTAATTTCAGAAAAAAATTAATAGAAAAACACTTTCCGAATGAATATGATCCAAATGAATCTGAATCTCAAAATATGAAACGGATTGGAATTCCTAAAATTTATGACTGCGGAAAGATAAAATTCGTATTAAAGAAATAAAAAAGGGGTCCGAAGACCCCTTTATAATAACTTTCGTTATTTTAAGATTACATGATGTTCTTAACAGTAAAGATTCTGTAGTAAACGTTTCTACGAGCGTTTAGAACACCTGATCCTTGTGTAGTACCTTCAGCAAATGGGTTTGCTACCATACCATATCGAGTTTTGAACCCGATCTTAGGTTGGAAAGTACCTGGATCAACCGCACGAACCATTTGGAGAGGAACATACGGACAGTAGAATAGTCCTGCGTCATAAGGAGAAGTTCCCTTATAACCAACAGTAACTAGTTCAGTGCCTGCGCTCATTCCACCGAAGTATGGGTCGATGTAAACTTTGATGCGACCATGTAATAGACCAGCGAAAGTATTACCAGTATCGTCAACTTGTAGATCAGCAGATAGTGCTGGAGTGTACTGTAGTACACCTGCCATTGCTAGTGCAGATGCTACGTCAGAAGAAACGATAAGGATATTACCCTTCCCTCTACGAGTTTCTTTCGCAATTGCGTTCGCTTCACGTTCAATGTGGTAGATTAAACCCTTGAAACGTTCAACTGACCAACGACCATTAGAATCGGTATCTAGGTCAAATACGCCTGGAGTAACAGTACCCCATTGTGCACCTGGCTTCGCAACAGTGTAGATTGTACGGATAACTTCGCGGTTAATTTCCGCTAGGATTTCAGTAGAAAGAATGTTGCTTAGTTCGGTTTCAGCGTCAAGACCATGAATTGCCTTCAAGTCTTGTGCTAGTTCTAGTGAGTACTCTGCCTTTAACGCACGGGTATTAGCAGTAACAGTTACTTTGTCAATGCTGATTGCCATTTGTGGGAAGGTAGCAGTATCTAACTGTTCTGCGTCAGAGGTCTTGTATCCTTTACCAGTAGTGAAAGCAGCAGAGTTAGCAACGTTAGCAGCTGGGTTAGTAGAAGTATCAGAGTTGATAGAAGTTCCGATAATACCAGAGAAAATGGTATTTGCTTCATCATAGAATGCTTCTCCACTTGATTGCGTAGCGTAACGTGAACGTAGAGCAAAGATTAGTCCAGTAGGACCAGTCATTGGTTGAACGCCAGCAACGTCATATGCAATTAGGTTTGGAAGTGAACGACGAACTAGACTGATTAGAATTGGATCAAAGTTTTGCGAACCACCAGAAACGTTGGTTGGTGCGGTTTCGTTGATTGCTCCTCTTTCAGAATCCATCGCATTCTGTTGATTCTCAAGAATCATAGCAGTAACTGCTTTCTTGTATGGGTCTGTGATTGGAGCTAATTCTGGGTGATCCAGAATTGGACTCCATTTTTCTACGATTTGGTCTTCGTTTAAGTACATTGTTGGTATCTCCTTAATGGTTATTACTTATTTATAAAAAATTAAAATTTAGTTAGTTTTGAGATTTTATTAACATATTGTTCGATTAAGGGATCGACAACTTTTGTCGTATAATCTTCATCGACTTCAATTGTGTCATTTAATGACTCAGTAGTTGCTTGCTTCACACCAGATGGAAAATAACTTTCTCTGATAGAGTTTAGTTTTTCCCCAAAATCTTCTTCAGAAACAAATTCAACATTCTTTGCTAGTGACTTGATTTTCTCAACTTGAGAAAGTGATAGTCCTTCACAAACAGAATGAATAACTTCTACTTTTTGTTGTTCTGCTAAAGATTTCTTTAGATCAATATTCTTTAGAATTTGTTCGTTGACTTGATCTTCTAGTTCATCAACTTTTTCAACTAGTTGTTCAACGATGTCAACCTTGTCTTCTGGAATATCAATATAATGTTCAACAAACACATTCTTTAATGCTCCGATGAAATCTTCTACGATTTCCGAACGAAGTCCTTTTTCAATGGAAAGTTTATTTTCTTCCATCCAATTTTCTACAACATAATCTAGATATGAATCTAGTTTAGAAGCAAAGTCTTCCTTAACTACTTCTAGAGTTTCTTCAAATTCTTGAGTATACTTTTCTTCAAGTTCAACAGCAATTTCTTCTACTCTTGCTTCAACAGCAGCTTCAAAGATCATTGCAGCCTTTTGCTTGAATTCTTCTGAAAGATTTTCACCAGAAAGCATAGCATCAACATCTTCCTTCATCTTTTCTTTCATCTTATCAGAAACTTTACAACCTTCTTCGCCTTCATCGTCTTCATCTTCTTCATCAGAAAGGTGTGCCTTAGCATCTTTCTTAGACATGTTGTATTTTGACATGAATTCTTTGTCAGAAAGAGACTTTAGATCTGCTTCAACTTCTTCATGAGAAGCTTCTTCTAGTTCTTCTTCATCCTCTTCGTCTTCATCTTCCCATTCATCATCTCCTTCCGAAGATTCTGGAACGATTGCGCCCTTATTAGCAGAAAAAGTTTGCTTAACCTTTGGTCCCTTCTTACGATCAGCGATATCTTTTGCAGACATTTCGCCATCTTCTGGTTGGACTAAAACGCCCTTTTCAGCAGGTTGTGATTTATATGTAGAAGCATCTGCGCCCTTTGATGGACTGTCGCCCCACTTTTCAGAACCAACTGGAGGAGTTGCTCCAGGAGGAGTTGCGGTTGGAACGCCCTTAGTAGCATCGTAATTGTTGCCTGTTGTCTTATGACCAGCGGTTCCAGCATCAACAACTTGTTGTTGTGATGTAGAAACTTTTGGTTGATAACCAACACCAAATTTTTCTTCTTTTGCCTTAGCATCTGAGAAACTCTTGTTGAGAATATCCGCAGCAGCCTCAGATAAGTTTAGTTTTGACATTTATAATCTCCTTAGATTTACTTAATATAATACTATATAATGTTATTTATAAAAATAATATTTTTAACAATTAATTATAGTTTGTTGATATAATTTTCCCATATTCTTAAAGCGACTGCTTCAATATCTTTTGATTTGGTCTTTTGTAGAGTTTTCTTTGTTTCTTCTCTATATTGTTGGACCCAACCTTGTCCATTTACAAATACCCAATCTACATCTTCCATGATGCCATCAACCCAACAAGAAATTCCAGAAGGTTGTAAAACAGCATCAATACAAGAGATTGTAAAATCGTTTTGTACTACTTTGATACCATTTTCTTCCTTCAAAGAACCTAATGCTCTTGAAGAACAACCAAAAGAAACTCCTCCATCAATCAAAGCTTTAAGTTCTTTACCAGACGCTGTTTCAAGAACTTTTGCTTTGCCCCAAATATTTCCAACTCCATTTCCATCATTAATAATTTTCAATTCAGTAATAATATGAGAAATCTTATTTTCCGAAATCTTTGGCGAATCTTCGTGTCCTAATGTACCAACCGCTCTGTTTTTACTGACTAATTCGTCAATATATTTTTGAACTGCCGGAACCATAACATTTTCATTATACAATCTACCGTTCCTATTTTGAACGCCAAACTGCATGAATGGGCCCTGGATAAAATAGTTTTTATTGCCTGAAGATGTTGATTCTGTAATGACTTCAAAATCTTCAATATCTTCTTTTAAAAGTTTCATTTTTTGTTTCCTTTTTAAATTAAAGTTTTTTGAATCTCTTTTTCGCCATAGAATCCAACTTTACTTCTAATTTTTCTCTATGAGCATTATTTTTTTCTCTAGAAATTTCTGGATGCGTCCACTTAATATGTCTTCTTAATTTTAAAATAAAATTTGGTGCTAGTCCTAATCCATTTCCTTCATTGACTCCAGAATCCGAAGATCCTCCAGAATCTCCTCCAGAATCTGAAGATCCCAATCCGTCTGGATTTCCAAATCCAGGAGAGTCTGTAGCATGTGCAGAAATATCAATTTCTTTTTTCTTCTTCTTCATTTTGGAATCGCATTTTTCATATAATAAAGATTCAACCAATTCTTTAGAATCAATTAAATTTCCAGATATTATATTATCTACCAATTTGTCTAACTTGTTCATATTTTTCATTAAATTTTTGATAGTTGGAAGTGCATTCCGTCCGGTTTACCCCAAACTCCACCCCAATCAAATCCAACATCTGCAAAACATTTAACAAGTTCTGGTGACATTGTTGGTTTTTTGCCAAATCTATTCCATGCGGCATTTATATCAATGGCAATTCCCCAAGAATGTAATGACATAGATTTTGCTCCTCTTTTTGATCTAATATTGAAGCAACCATCCCATGTCTTTAATTGGTCGGATAATCCATCTTTAATAATATTTTCAAACGCATTTGTTAGTGGAACAACCAAATCTTTATTACAATAAATTTTCTTTGGAATTGGTCCAATATGTAAATAGTTTGGGACAACCCAAACTTTCATCCAAGTTTCCTTGAATGGGTTTCCATACTTTGAATAACATTCCGCAGAAGTTAACATTTTATTCTCCAGTCATAATTACTAGATTGGTATTTGTACCAATAGAAGTAACATTTGCTCTCATATATGCCCAACCTGGGGATATAGTAGAGTACATTGTGTTACCTGATGTTGCTCCATGAGTAACTGTATTAACAGCAATCCAATGTGACGTATCTAAAGAAACTTCAATACCATATTCTGCACCACCCGCTCCATTTACATACGATTGAACAACAGATTGTGTTCCGGTTGCTCTTGGTAAAGTTTGTGCTTCTTGTGCACCAATTTGTGTTGGTAGATATCCAAATAAACCAACATGAGTCAATCCTTGAATATAATTTACTGCTGTAACTGGAGCAGTTATTGTATTCGCAGAAATTACTGTAGCAACAGTATTATATGCTGAATATTGTTTATCTGAAGTTAAAAAGATTGGAACTCCACTAAACAAGAGATGGTTCGAGGATGTTGTAATTGATACAACACTATTTCCGGAGTCATATGTATATGAACTAACCGGAACGTATTGTTTAATATATTTTATTCTTGAAACGCTCATTTTGTTTCCTGTTTAAATTTGTTTACTGAATATTCTAAAATGTCCAAGAAATTTTTATCCGACTCCAAAATAAATTCTTCAAAATCACACTTTCCTTCCGATAATTCGGAATAGAGTTCTAAAATATGATTTGAACATTCTTTATCTATATTTATGGAAGTTCCATCATTGAAATATAATGTTTCAACATTATTAATGTTTTTTAATTTTTCTATTATTGAGAAATCAGATTCCATAAGTTCTATACCATCTTTACCATATGTAAAAGAAAAATATCTTTTTAATGTTGGGCAGTAGTATAAAACAACCTTTTGACTACCCAAAAAGGTTTGTATTGCCTTTCTTTGGAGAATTAGGGTTTGGGGAGGATCTTTTAATATCTCTCCCTTTTTCTCTTGAAGATTAATCATTTTCAACTTCTTTTGGTTCTTTTTTCGCAAGTTTGGAGATGTCTTTGTCTGGATCAACACCTTTTGCTGCCTTAATTGGGTTTGCCTTCATCTTTTTTAATTCGGCATCTGCCTTACGAACATCAGCATCATCTTCATCATCCCAAGATTCATTGGTATCTTTCTTAGCAGCATAAAATGCTCCTAATGCCATTTGAATTCTTTCTTTCTTTGACTTTCCTTCAAACTTTGGGTTTTCAGAATGAACAAAATCATGAATCCAAGCATCAACTCCATCAGAAACTTTTAGAACTTCTTCAATGTATGCTTCTCTTTGAACTTTCTTTTTTTTTAAAATTTTGAAATCATGAGAAGAAATTTTACCATCTTTATTAGCATCAATCTTATGTTGATCTCCACATAATTCTTCATTTAGTTCATGTCTGTGCATATCTTCCCAATGAGCAGCTGCTTGCTTTCTATCTTTAGGTGAAAACATTTTGTGCCAAGGAGTTCCATCACCATGACTTTTTGCGTAAGATTGTGCTGCACGATCTGAGTGATATGCCCAAAGTTTGATTGCCTTTTCTGGTTCATATTTTCCAGATTTCATCTTGCTTCTCAAATTGTTCATGATAGGATGATGACTTGAGAAATGTAAATTTGAATCATTATCAGCATGAAGAACTAATTCTTTTGCTGCATGAGACATATCCCCATATTCTTCTTCCAACTCTTCTTCATAGGATTCATTAGTATTCATTAAAGATTGAGCAATTGCGATTTTTTGTTGCTCCAAAGCATTAATGATCTTATACTGAAGCGCATTTTCAAGTTCCTTAGTCATATCGGCAACATTATCAGAAAATGCGTAATCGGTTGCGTTTTTAATATGTTCGTTCATTAGAAGTTTCCTCTAAGATTTTTGAGTATTGAGTATTTATTAAATATTATATGGATTTGTATTTCTTTTAACAGGTTGTTGTGCAGTTTCTTCTTGTTCTTCTGGTTGCTCGGTTTCCTGTTCTTGTCCTTGTTCTTGTCCACCAACTTGTTGATTTTGTTGAGGATTTACCTTTTCTTGGAAATCACTTGCTTGTTTCTGAAGAAGGATTTGTCGTTCTTGATCTTCTGTTTGCTGATGGAAATCTACTTGTTTTTCTTCTTGAATTTCATCTTCCATCTCTTCAATTTCTTGATCATTCAACCGAAGAATGTGTTGTTGAATCCAACGTTTTGAATAATACTTACCAGCATATTGATCAACAATAGCAAGAACTCCCAAACGCTCCTGCATCATTTCTGCTTCTTTTAGTTCTACGAAATTATTATCCTTGATAAAATCATAGGATATTTTTTCGTTAAATTCTTTCCACTCTTCTTCCGTACAAATTCCTTTTAAAACTAATTGTATTCTTAATGCTTGGTCAAATAGTTCCGCAAATTTATATCTCAATTTCTCAACAAACTTAGAGAATTTTAATTCATCTCTAGTAATTTCATTAGATCTCCCAATAGAAACCGGAAGTTGTGATGGATCTAATCTGGAGACTGGAACATTTAGAGACTTATATAACTTTCTTTCAAAATAATTAACATCTTCCATTTGTCCAAGATTAGAATTGAAAGTAAAAACTCCACAACTTAGAGCAAATGTGTGATAATTATGATAGTGTTCATTAAAATCAATTGTTAATGTTCCAACCTCAATTGGATCTTCCAAATATCTGATTTTTACAATTCTGTGATTGTGTAAACTCTCTTTAATTCTAAAATCCTTCCACGACTCATATCCAAATTGTTTAACCATTTTTGGTATTAATGTCGCAGTAAACCCATCATTAATACACCAATTAGGAACAGATTTATCGGAATTAAGATTTTTTAACTGATCCAGTAACTCCGAATTATTATTTAATTCATTTAACACATTACATAATGTAACTTGATGTGTGGTTTTTCCTTTTACTAAATCAATAGTAAAAAGAAGCATATCATGAGAAAAAATTACCTTTTGCTGTTCTCTATGAGTTATTCTTGTAGTCTCATCTTCCCATCTCTTTTTATTAAATTCAGAAAAAGTTTTTGCTGTTTCTAGTTTTCTTTGATCAGTCCATACACTTTTTCTTATATCACAAATATAATTCCTAAAATCTTCATCATTTTTTAATTTTTCGGAATATGCTTGTCCTCCCAATGAGGAATTATTTAAACACCTTTCTGCTCTTAAATGTTTTGCTTCATCATCAAGATTATCACAAAATGTTTTCATTCCGATACTTATTTTTGAACAAACATTCTTATATTCTTCGTTTGAAAACTTAGTCCATATATCTTTAGAGCGGTTGCTATGTTCTTGTTTTTCTTCGTCGGTCCTGTTTTCATAGTATTTGTTCACGCCAAATTTTAAGTTTTCAATATAATCTTCTCTCTCATGTAGTAATTTTATATTATCTTGGTGGAGTTTTGAATGATCTCTCCAAGACATAAAACATAAATTGTTTGGGGAATTATCAAAACGATTAAAATTAATATGATGTCGGACGTCATATTTTCCATCAGAAAAATCTTCATTATATGTGTTATAATTGACTCCAACGTCTTTCAAATAATCAGAAACTGTTCTATGAGTAAATTTCCAAACTTTTTCTTCATTATCAAAATATTCTTCATACTCAAGGGTTGAATTTTTTGAAAGTGGAGTTTTTCTTTTATATAAAGGAATTAAAGATTCCCCAACAACAAAATCTTTTGCTTCTTTATATTGTTGGTCATATATTGGAAATTTGTGTTCTGGTGTACATGTTATAATTTCACCATTATCTAAAGTAAGTTCCATGACCTTTGCAGATTTTTGAGTAACGCCTGCCCAAGAAATTAACCCAGGAACAATTTTTCCGTTTTTTGGTTCGCAAGAATATGTCCAAAGCTCTTTTCCAATATTCAACTCGCTTTCAATTTCTCGTATTGAACATTCTCTTCCATCTAAAAGAGAAACTTTTGTATCCATTGAAAAGCACCCGCCCGGAAGCGTTGTAATCTCTGTAGATTTGTTATCTGATCTTCTTGGCATCCAAAAATCTTCTGTCATTGCCAAGTGTCGTCTATCATCTCTAATTTCACCAGTTTGTCCATCATAAACAAGTTTATTCTTATACTTGGTCATGATATCACGAACATATTGTTCTGCTTTAATTCTTGGTAGATTCCCAACATCAATATAGAATACTCTTCTTTCTGGGGCTCTGCTCAATCTATAAATAACGACAGCATCTTCAATCATTCTTAATTGATTCAAAGGTTTGATTGCTTTGTGAAGATATGATAGTATCATACCTCTTCTTGAATCCATCAATCCCGAATTAACATTAATGATTGAATCTGGAGCAATTTTTACTCCCCCAACAGTAGAACTCATTGGACTTGATGCCCCAGTAGTCATCTTATCGGAAAAAACAAAATATTCAGTGGATTGAGTAACTACCTCAATACCTGTTGTAGTATCTTTTTGTTTTCTTATTTCTCTAACTTTTTTGATCTTTCTTGGATCAATATATCTTAATTCTTGAATACCTTTTTGTGGGTTTTGTAAATCAATTACAACATGGTAAAATAATCTTCCATCAATATAATATCTACGGAAGATATCTGATCCCATATTATAATAATTCAGAAGTTTGATAATAGTTTCAAACTCGTCGGAGATTGCTTTTTTAATCTTGTCTGGTTGTTTTAAGTCATCTAAAATAATTTCAATACTCTTTCCGTCATCATCTCTGACAATTGCCTCATTTACAATATCCTCAATGGCAGATTCAACTTCCGGTTGCATCGCCATTTCTCTATATCTTGTAATTAATTCAATTTCATTTTTTGCAGAACCATCCATATCAATTGCGGCAGTGCCGAATTGGGCTGCTGATGTGACAGTATATGCCCCATCTTCATTTGATGGTGGTATGAATGATGGTTGAACCGATTGATCATTTCCATCTTTATCTTTTTTTCCAATTTGGAACCCAAAGATATTAAATCTACTTTTTTCTGCCATAATTTTAGTTTTCCTTTTTCAAAATGTATACATTATATATTTAATATGTTGCGGAAACGCTTCTCCACCATTGGTATGCGAATGTGACGGTGAATTCTGCAATTCTATCATTATCTGCCCAATCTAAATTGACAGCACCAACATCAATTGGGAAACAAAAATCCATAAAATAACTTGGTAGTGGTATTCCAGCCTTACCATAGGGAACTATTTCTGCGTTTCCCATATAAGTTAGTGGAGCAACTGCTAATCTTGTATTGGTTACTTGAGTATTTAGAAAAGATGACCATCTCTCAAACATTCCTCTGGTTCCTGCTGGACCCAAATCATTTTCATCCAAAAGTACAGTAACTGCCCAATTATCAAAAGTTCTATTACCAGCTAGTTTTATGGCTCTTCCATAATGATAGACTGTTGCGACCCCAATGGATGATGATGGAATTGATGTTGCTCTTGCTTTAAATGTAAAATCTTGGAGATTTCCTCCAGTTGGAACTATCATTCTAACATCAAATAGATTTGGGCGAAGTCCATCGCCAATCATATTCCCTAAAAATGAACTGATATTAAATGCCATATTTACTTCCTTTAAAATAAAATGGTTGGAGAATATATCTCCAACCATCTATTATATATTATACTACGCTTGCTGAACTGGTCCACCATTGCATTGCAAATGTAACAGGGAATTCTGCAATGGCATCATTATTACCCCAATCTAAAGGCATTGCGCCAATATCAATTGGATAACATCCTGACATTGTATATACTGTATTTAACTGTCTTCCATCCTTACCGAAAGGAACAATTCTTCCTTCGCCATGATATCCATTTGGTTGTGTAAAATTTGTGTCTCTTACATTATTAACATGACTGTTAATTAAAGAAGACCATCGCTCAAACATACCTCTTGTTCCGGAAGAAGTAAAATCATCTTCATCCATGATTACATTAACTTGCCAGTTATCAAATTGTCTATTACCAGCAAATTTTGCTTGGCGACCAAAATAGAAAAGTGGCGCGGTTCCTATAGATGATCCAGGAATTGTGGTTGCTTTTGCTTTGAATGTGAATTGATTTGATGGGGTTCCAGTTGGTAAAGTTATAGTAACTTCAAACAAATTAGGACGAAACCCATCATTTTTCATATTTGTAATGAAAGTATTGATGTTAAAAGCCATTTTATTCTCCTTATGATAATAAATATTTTTTTAATAACAGTATTTATAACAAATTAATTTTTGAATAAAAAAATAGGTCAAGGTATATTTCAACCTTGACCTATCCAATTTCATACTATTATACTGTTAGAATTGTCCAATTACTGTTGAGAATTCAACTCCGGTTCTAACAGCAACGAAGTTTAACTGAATAAAGTTGATTGAACGTGATGGTTTGATATAGATATCACCAACAAATGCGTTACGATCAATAATATCTCCAGTATTGTTAGTTTCGTCACAAACAACCTTAAAGTCATAGATTCCTCTTCTACCTTGAACAGTTCTTAGATAAGGTTCAATTGTAGCAACAAATTGTGCTCTGGTAAATGAATCATTAAATTCAAATAGAGAATATTGTGATGCTTTAGAAATTGCTTTTTCTAGAGTGATAAACAATCTACGAACATTGATTCTGTCAAATGCAGATGGTTTTGCTTGTAGAGTCTTATCGCCAAATAGAACTGGACCTTCGCCGACGAAAGAAACAACCGGATTTACACCACGTGGGTAAATGAAATCTCTTTCAGATTGGTTTGGATTCCATGCTAACTTGGTTACGTTCTTAATTCTTCCTCTGGTGAAACCTGCTGGTGACCACCAAGGATCTCTTAGAACGTCAGTAATAGCACATAGTCCAGCAATATCGGCATTTAATGGAACCCAACGATAAATGTTGTTATACTTATCATACTGATATTTCCAACCAGAATCCATAACCGCATAAGAAGAACTTTTATCTAGAGCAATTAAGAAGTTATTAACAATGTTTGTTGCTTCTTGTCCAGGTTGATTGACAACATCAGAGAATCTTGGAGATAGGAATACTAAAGAATCTCTTCTACCTTGAATTGGTGAAGATGCTGAAGAACCATCTACAATATTATCAATAACATATTTTGGAATTGCTACTGAAATATCCGTTGCTGCACCCATAACCATAAAAGAAACATCATAGGTATCTCTATTCTTAAATAAATCCCAACCAGATTCAATATTTCCAGCGGTTAGTATAGATCCATCAGATCCACCACCTAATTGAACAGTTTGGTTTGTTGTTATGGCATAAGAAGGAGTTGAATATGTTGCTGTTCCCCAAGTTGCCTTTGTATTTGCAAAATCAACAGGATCAACTGCGTATACATATTGTGAATTGCGTGCCAATACGTTTTTATAGTATGAACTTTGTCCATCAACCCCAACAGCATCAAGTGCCTTAGAAACAAATGAAAACTTTTCAACAACTGTATTTGCGACTCCAGTAAAACGTCCTAGAGTATCAACAACGACAATGTGCATTTCGTCGTTAGCAGATCCAAGAGTTTTCGCATAATCTGAAGTTCCTGGGGCATTATCAAAGTATCCGGCATAGCTCCAGATTCCAACGCCATTCGCATCAGCAAATTGATTTTTATCAGAACATACAGAAATCTTTAGTCCATTTCCTAGTTGTCCTGGATATTTCGCAACAAATGATCCAAAAGAATTATTGTTGTTGGCATAAAGATATGTGGTTTCAAATGCCGTTTCGTTATTGATTGCGATAGTATTGTTGGAGTTTGCTCCAGCATTCTTTGCTCCAGTACCAACAACACGAACAATAAACATTGTTGATGAATATGATAAGAAGTTGGCGCAAGAGAAGAATGATGTTCCAACAAAAGAGTTTAGTGAACTATCAAACGGAAGATTGAAGGTGTTGATTAGACCAGTTTCATTATCAATTAATCTTGGTTCTAATACTGGACCCCAATTGAATTGACCAACAAATCCCCCTCTTGAGGTTGAAACGCCAGGGACAATAGTAGTTAAATCAACTTCGTTAACTACAACACCTGGACTTAATTGATTTAAAATCGCCATATGTGAATCTCCTAATTAAAAAATATGTGCTTTCTTTTAATTATTTAGTAAAACCAAGTTTTTGACGATAAATCTATTTAGAAGAATTCATTTTGGTTTTCTTTTATGTCATTGCCATCTCTAAACAACTCATTAAAAATTTGTCTGTATGGATCTGATGATGTCGTTTCAACCCAAACTGCCCCATCTTCAATGAAATGTTTTGTTTCAAGTCCTGTTGTTGGTCCCAATACTGGCAACATTTCATCTTCAATAAAATCAAAATTTTCAATTTGTAATTGTTTTCTTAAATCATGTTCAACAATTTCTTTAAATAATTTTTGGGTTGCTAACCAACCAAATATAACTAAAGTCATCGCTAAGTCATCATTACATCCTTCTTCCGCTTTGTATGATGGACCTTCTTGAACAAATGTTGTCATTTCGGAAATGGTTTCAAAATCACTAATAATTAATTTATCATTTTCAATAAGAGTTTTCAATGTTGAACATCCAATTCTCTTCACCAAAGGAGACATTTTTAATCCTTGGGCAATGCCTCTTCCCCCTTTCATTGATAATGTCTGCGGTTTCTTATTCCCAGTAAATACTCTTAAAACATTTTCATAATCTAAATCTTCAGAAAGAATATCTGCAATTTGGGGATTCATATTTATTTCAATCAAGACGTAAGCATTATTATAATATTCCGCACATGCTTTAATTATTGATGGAAAAAGCATCGGAGCAATGGTATTATTTCTATATACAGCAACTTGTCTATATGGCATTCCAGAAATATCAAAAACAGAAAACGCAGAATAGTCAAGATTCTTTCCTTCAGAAACATCCACTGTTATAGCATATAACTGATCTTTTGTTAGAGGTTCTCCAGTATCATCATCAATAGTGTCTTTTACTGGTTGTTCATATATTATCATGTCGGAATATTTTCCGACTTGACTTTGATATGCCAAGGATGCTAATTTTTCTCCAGATACCAAGGTATTGGTTGATCCTAAGAAATTACACTCAAATTCTTGTTGCCACTGTCTCTCTGAAGTATTTTTAATAGTTTGTTCTTTAAACTTTTGATCTCTTCCAGGAACCATTGACCAATGAATACTGAAATTTTTATATTCACTTCTATTTGAAACGGAATCTGTCCACATCTTATAGAATAGATTCATACCATTTGGAGTTGATACGATAATCATCTTTGTGGATTTGCCAGATGAAATTACAGGATAAACTGAAGTAAAGAACCCTTCTGCTATATTTGGAGGAACGAATGCAAATTCATCGAGAAAAACTGTAGTAAAAGATCCGCCTCGAATGGCATTTGACGATGTAGCAGATGCTAATACCTTTGATCCATTTTCCAATTCGATAGATCTTTTATTCCAGACCCTAACCCCTTGTTGTAACCACATGGGTAGGTTTTCGTATGCTAATTGATATCTATCAAGAATTTCTTGTGCTAGATCTCCTTTATTTGCTAGAATAGCAATATTCTGATCGGAATTAAATAGAGTCATCCAAAGAATATATGCTACAGAAGATACTGTTTTACCAACCTGTCGAGGACACTTAACAATAGAGAATCTGTTTTCGTGGAACGTTTTAACCATGTCTTGTTGGAAATCCCACATTTTGAATGGGATTACTCCATGATCGACATGAACAACCTTAACGAAGTTTTGAATAAAATAGATTGGATCTTGAGAGCACTTTATATACTCTTCAACTTGATCTTGAGTAAATTCAATTTTGACCCCTTCTGCTTTAAGTTGGGGATTTGCTCTATATGAAGATTCAATGCTCATTGATCTGGTGTTATATCTTTAGAATTCAATTCTTTTACCAACTTACTGAGTTCTGTCGTTGAACCAATAAACAGGGCATTTTTAATTGTTGTTTTAGATTCACTTTCTTGCGAATAGTTGGCAATATCTCGGATTTTCTTATGTAAATCAATCATCTTTTCGTTTGCTTCAACTACTGTTTTTAATAATGTTGCGGCAACTTCAAAATCTCTACCTTTTTCGGAATCTTTAGCAATTGCCAAAATATCTTCAATTGCTTCTTTTCCCTTCTCTATCAATTCATGGAAATTTTCTCTTGCGGTTTCGTAATCTTTTTTAAAATCCGCATCTAGAGTTTCATGGGGAATTACTTCGTTTGAATCTTTTATTTCCGGAAGGTTGTCCGAATTTGATGGAGGAACGTCAAAGAATTCCTCCATGTTCTTGTCAAATCTACTCATTATTAATGTAAAAATTATTTATTTGGAAACTCTTTAATTGTCGTATTTGCTACCCAACATGAATTAGCTGTTGCTGTATTTGGTTGCGGAACTGTTGTTATTTTCATTTCAATGACTGAATTTGCAGCATTTGCTTGCGGTATTCTCATTGTTAATGTATCTGTTCCTACGATTGGTTGGTTTAACCTAAAGTCTCCACATATCTGTGTTAATATTAAAGTGTTTGATTTATTGTTCCAGTTATATACTCTACCAGAAGCATATGCGTTATTGAAGTTTATTCCTTGATATACAACTTCATTCGGAGCATAATCATTATTACATGTTGGAGACATAATAAATGATCTGGACATATTACCTTCACAACAAACACCAGCAAAATCCTTTTCATCCGAAATATTATTTCCAGAATTTGTTCTTATATTTATTTGAACTCCACCATTCCCACTAGCATTATTTGTAATGATTGGAGAATCTTTTACTGCTCCAAAAATAAATGCTTTAACATTAAATCCTAAAGTCCACATGACAGTTCTAACTTCAGAATTGAATGGTCCATCAGCATCAATCATTTGTTGAACAGAATCCAAAACTATTGGAACTGTTCTGGTAATATTCATTTCTGGAATTAAATTCAATCTTAATGAATAATCTGGAGTAAAATATGGAATGATTTGCTCAAGAATTTGATTTCCATCCTCAACAGTTCTTGTATAGATGGTTAAAGCAAAATTGAAATCATATGGTATTGGATTGTATTGCGATAAAACCTTATCGGAAGATGAACTAGAAGCAAAATTTAAATTGTTTGTATTTAATTTCCTACTAGCATCATATTTAAATCCAGTTAATTCATATGACATTCTTGGTAATAGAACTTGAATCTTTTTGTGGAGTTCCGGATCTCCTTCCAATCTTTTTAAATACTTTTCTTTATCTCCAAATTCAATAGGTACGATCAATCTTTGGTTTTCCGATCCATCTGGATTATAGCGAATTAGTACTATATTATTAAACAATGAAGCAAAAGCAGCATTAATTTTTCTTATCGTTTTGTGATAATGTGTTAATGTAGACATTATAGTAGACCAAATGGGTTAACTTCTGATTTATCAATAAACAAATCGGTTTCATCTTCAATCACTTTATTGTCCCAGGCATTTTCAATCTTAGGTTCGTTTATAGGATCATATGTTGAAATTGAATATCTAGCATTACTTGTTGCTCCAATTACTAACGAAGTATTTGAGAATATACCAGAAATATTTGTCAATCTTATTGAAGTGTTTGGTAAGTCCCATTCTTGAACTTTACCAAATGCTATTGGATTTTCAATAGATGTTCCTTGATAAACAATTTCCCCCAAAACATAATTTCCAGATCCAGATCCAAATGTGTAGATGATTGAATATGCATCATCTGTATTAACAACATCAATTTCTGGAATTCCGGTTTCAATATCTTCATGTGAATACTTGAAGAGTTCTAGTTCAAGTTCCCAATAATAAGGATATTTTCTTCCAAATGTGAAGAAATCTGCCGCATCATTTACATATTTAATTTCATAAAGTTCACCGGTGCCAGATAGGAAAGGAATATACACCAAATCCCCTTCTAGTGGTCTTATGTGAGTATCTTGTGGTACTCTTTTGGCGAACGCTCTTCTTGGAATTTGAATTCTAATTGAGTTTTTAATTTCTAATCCAAACTTAGAAAAGAAATCATTATTCATTCCAGGATCAACCGAATTTGAAAGATAACATTCAATAGGATATGCCACATCAAACTTTTTTAGTGGATCATCACCAAAAAGTAAATCTCTAGATTGTTGATTTGTATTTGGAATGTAATGGCAATCAAACCCCATCATTTTGATGGATTCATGGATCAAATCTTCAACAAGATTTTGTTCCGGTTTGTTTTTATAGAAATTAAAGAACGGATTTGTAGGCATTCCCTTATCCTATAAAAAATTGACATGGGATTTCGTACTTATCCTGCATTTCAGACTCAATTTGTGTTATTTCTCTGACGGCATCTTCATAAATGTTGTCACCATTTAGAGTGACACCTCCAGGAAGAGAAATTCCTTGGAATTTGCGTAAATTTTCTCCCCATTGCCTTTTTAGGAATGCTGTTGCTAATTTTTTTACCATGCGATCATCGTAAACATCAGTATATAATTCTGGATCAATCATTTTATACCCTTCGGCAATGACTACAGATCCTTCTGGTAACTCTGTCGTTCCCCATGCTAAATCAAGATATAATCTATTTGTATGTCTTTGATATCTAACTGGAACTTCGCCAGTAAACATCAATTCCAAACTTCTCAAATGCTGCATCGTTATAGAATAATTAGTTAGATTAACAGATGTGAAATCCCATAATTCATGGAGTCGTAGTTGGTATCGAATATCCCACATGTACGATTTGGTCCATGTTGAAGATAATGGAAAAATTCTTATAATATTAATGATACCATCATCAATGGTTAGATATTTGTTAGCGATATCTTGTGCGGTTACTAAATGCTTTAAATAGACTGTTTCTATGGCATCATAATGATATTCTGTATAGTATTGAAATGCGTCACTAATTCTATCCTCAATTTGCTCTTCTGAAACATTAATTTCAATGACAGGGAAGCCTAGTCTACGAAGACAATAGTCTTTTAGTTCTTCTCTTGATCTTACTTTTGACATTAATCAATTCCGGTTAATTTATATTGGTTAATTTAAATCTAATTTTTCCACAATCATATACTTTAAGAATTCCTATTTTATCCATATTTTCAGATTCAGATAAAGTTTCATCATATGAATCGGAGAATTTCTTTTTGATTGATGATTTTCTAAAATTAAATTTATGAACTCTTCTATTATTTATAAGATAATAATAGTCCGGTAGTAGAGTTTTTTCTAATTTAAATCCAGAATTTTGATATACTTCTCCAAGATGCCATCTTAAATCCGCAAAAGTTATTATTTCTGTCCAAGTAAAATTGGATTTGAAATGATTAAGTAGTCTATTAAATCCTCCAACAACAATATATTTTGTTGCGTATCGGTCCAATTCATATATTCCTTGGCGTCTTTTCTTAAAACCAATAGAAGAAACTAATTCATCATTATAATAGAGTCCTATATTAATTGAAGAATTTCCATCGCCTTGTATATGATATTTATTATAAAATTCTGATTTATATTTATTATTCAATGATTTAATTGAGCATTTCCTAGCAAATATCTTTTTGGAAGTGTTTAAATTTAAAATATGTGCCAATTTTGTTTTTACAAGTTCTTTATTATACACCCATTCATCTTCAAAGATGGTTATTAATCTGATGTTTTGTTCTTTACATAGATTAAATTTTTGTTTATGGTATGAATTATTTCTAAATTTGTTTGAGTGCCAATATAGACCACAATACTCAATTGCTATATTTTTATCTTTTATTAAAATGTCTAATTCTTTTCCTTTTAGAATTGTTCTATTACCCTGTTCAATTTCTGAATTTACTATTGATTTAATATATTCAAAAACTTCAATTTCACCAGTTGATTGTGTTGGGTAAATGTAACCTTTAATACTCTCTTTAAATTCATCCGATTGAAAAAAATATTCAACTCCATATTTTTGAATATTAGTATTCTTGGATTTTTCTTGTATTTGTTTAGATTGAATTGGATATTCGGTTTTCCAATTGTTTAGGCAAGTTTTTACTTTTTTGTTTTTTACTTCTTGTAATTCTGATGGATTTATTACTCCATAAGAATCTAACATCGTTTCTTTTTGCTTATCTTGTATTTCTTTGCTCTGAAATGGAAATTCCGAACCAAATTTTTGAAGGCAAGTTTGTTTTCTTTTTTCTATCGTAGATGTTTTACAAAATGGATGTTCTCCATATTTGTCTATAATAGTCTGGTTTCTTTTTTCCTTTGTATAATTTGATTGGCATTTTGGAGAACAAAATGTCCTATATCCTTTATTATAGGATTCAAAAGTTGGAGACTTGAGATTACAATTTGGACACAAAATCCGCACTTCAACGGAATTTAATATATGATAAATTCTTTGGGGAAATGTTGGGGAGTCTAAGAATTCAGTTTTTGATAGTATTTCCAAATATTCTTTTTCATAGCAATTTTTAATGAACCATTCTTCCTTTGTCTTCGTCGATTGAATATTGGAATTTTTGTCTAGCAGATTTTGTTGTATGAATTTTTCCACAATCATAAAATTAGATTTAAATTAATACAATTATATCATAAACCACATCTAAAATAAAGTATAAATGTGGTTTATGAGTCAGATTTTTAACTTATCTCTTTAATGCTTTATAATTTTTAGCAACTTCTTCTTTAGTCAATGCTTTATCGTAGAACGCAACATTATAGATATTTCCAAAAAAGAAATTTGTTGGTGGGGCAAATTCCCAATTTACAACCTTGCCGCCTCCAACATAATAAAAATATTTATTAGAATATGGATTTTGCTTCATTTCTATAGAACCTATCAATGCCCCATCTAGATATGTTTTTTGAATGTTATCTTCAACCACAACAATTACAACATGGATCTTATCATCATTTACCGAAATTTCTGATGTTGCTGGAGCAACACTTTCATTCCAGAAAAACGAAGTTCTTAATTTTCCATTGGTGTCAACATATAATGCTGGAACATATCCTGTTGCTGCATCAAAATCTGGGATTGCGGTTTGACCAAAGATTATTCCTGGGGTTTTTGTTTTAAATACAAAAACCGAAGAAAATGACTTTGTTACATCAATAAAATCTTGTGGCAATCTGACATATTGTCCATTACCATTAAAACTATATGATCCCTTATTTTCTGGACAATATGTTGGCGAACCGACGAATACTCCTTTATTTTGTTGTCCGGATGTGTCGGACCAAAAAGATCCTTGATCCTTCTTTGTTTCAAAATTTAGAATTAGATTTTCTTTTACAATACTTGACATAATATTCCTCAAAAATTTAAAGTTAAAAATTTCCATATACTATTGTTTGTTCCTTAATCTATTTATATTGTAATTTTAATAACTAGGATACCACTTATTAGTTAGTCCATCCCAAGTCATAATGAGTGCTTTATTGACAACTGCGGTAGAAGATAGCGCAATATTACCTGCGGTGTTTGTTGTCCATGTTGCGGTTGGTAAAAGTGTTATTTGTCCACCCCCACAAGAGGCAATCGTACTTGGTGGTGTAATATTGGCAATTGGTGCGGCAGTACCAGAAATAAAAGTAATCATTTTGGTTGGGGCAATGGCGCTTGATGCTGCGATAGTTGGAGCAGTAGCGTTGGTTGAAATCACCCCAGAAATACAAATATCTCCACCCAAATAATTAAGGGCAGATCCTGCAATATATAAATTATAATTATTTGCACCAACTGTGGTATTGGAATAGAAAGCGTAGTTACCAGTATTGCTACCAGATGCTTCACCAAGTACACCAATATTGAGTCCTCCAGAGTGGACATCATTAGCATATCCACGAACACCAATTGCTGATCCTGTGTCAGAACTAGCACTTACATGTCCTTCACCAATTACGCCTCCACATCTAGTTGCGGAAGCAGTATATCCAGCACCATAAACACCAACTCCATAGATTAATGTGTTTGATGAATTAGCAGTACCTTCTGCCATAATACCAATGTTATGATTTTCATTCTTTTGGATTCCAGAAGCAGTATTTGATACTACTACTTGGGCATTTGGAAAGCGAATAAAATTACTAGAAGTTGAAGGACCAACCCCTACAACACCTGCAAAGTAATTAGGAGCAGATCCTGCAATATATAAATTATAATTATTTGCACCAACTGTGGTATTGGAATAGAAAGCGTAGTTACCAGTATTGCTACCAGATGCTTCTCCTAAAACACCAATGTTCAAACCACCAGAGTGTGTGTCATTAGCATAACCACGAACTCCAATTGCTGATCCTGTATCCGCACTAGCACTTACATGCCCTTCACCAATTACTCCTCCACATCTAGTTGCGGAAGCAGTATATCCAGCCCCGTAAACCCCAACTCCATAGATTAATGTGTTTGATGAATTAGCAGTACCTTCTGCCATAATACCAATGTTATGATTTTCATTCTTTTGGATTCCAGAAGCAGTATTTGATGTTACTGCTAAAGCATTTGGGAAGTTAATTAAATTATTTTTATTTCCAACAGAAAGTCTCCCATTAGAATCCACAATAAAAGGCGATGTATCCGGAGTTGTTGCATCTTCCACAACCAAAGCGTTACCCGAACCAGTCTGTAAGATGCGGAAAGCATCGGTTGATGCGTTGACTGAGATGGTTGATGGACTGTTTATTACATTATTGCTGGAGTCTATAGAGAATAATATTGAACCTGGATTGTTAGGATCTTCAATAATTAATCCGGACGCAACTCTAAAACTATTACTTGACATTATTCTATATCTCCTACAAATTTGTTCTTTAATCTATTTATATATATATTAATTTCTCGGTATTTTTATGATTGTAGTAACTGGTGCTTGTGGATTTATTGGTTCCAATTTGGTCAATAGATTACTACAATTAAATAAAACAGTGATTGCGGTTGATTATGTTAAAAGAGATTATATTGATTACTCAAAAATATATTTTATATATGCTGATGATTTTTATGATAATTTAGATAATTATTGTTTTGGAGTTTCTAATATTTTTCATGAGGGGGCAATATCATCAACAACAGAAACAGATTGGAACAAACTATTAGAAAAAAACGTTGAGTGTACATTAAATCTCATTTATTATTGTAGGGATAATAATATGCCTTTACATTATGCTAGTTCGGCGAGTGTTTATGGAAATCCACAAAAAGAAGTTTGGCATCAAAAAGATAAACCATTAAACCCATTAAATTTATATGCTAAATCTAAAGCAAACATAGATTATGTTGCTGATTTGGTGATTAATAGTAAAAGACCACCAAAATTACTACAAGGAATGAGATACTTTAATGTTTATGGACCGAATGAAGATCATAAAGGTGATCAGGCTAGTCCATATTCCAAATTCAAAAAGCAATTGGAAGAAACTGGTAAAATAAAACTATTTGAAGGATCTAAAGAATTCTTTAGAGATTTTATTTCTGTTGGAGAGTTAATTGACAAAAAGTTAAAAATATGGTATAATCAGCCAAATGGCATTTATGATATTGGTACTTCTAAAGCAAAATCTTTTTACGAAGTTGCTTTAGAAGTTGGTGGTTCTCCGGATGTTATTGAATGGATACCTATGCCGGATAACCTAAAGGAACATTATCAGAAATATTCTTGTGCTATTGACTAAAAACATCTTCCATAACATCATCCACATTTACACATAATTTATCTATATCATTTTTACATATCAATATGAATAAATTATGACCAACAGATTTAACATAACCATTAATATTTAAAGAACCTAATAATTCTGAAGCATACTCTTCTGTGAATCCTGTTTTATGCATCATAAAGTCATTATTTTCGGATAAATTTACCGCACCATATAGAATATCCATTGGAGTTATTGGTCCTGCATCAGACAGATATACTGATTTATGTATTTTTCCCAAGAACAACTCTTTACCAATCTCTTTTATATTTGGCACCACAATTATTCCAAGACCATCTTTCTTTAAAATTCTATTGATATTCTGTAAAACATTAGGAACTTGTTTTGTGTGTAGATGTTCCACAATATGAGATGCCCAAATAACATCAACAGATTCTTTATTCAAGACATCAAGTTTCAGAATGTCTCCAACGATATCTGGTTTCAACTTAACATCTGCATCATAAGAAATCTCTTTAAAATCCTTTAGACTATTAAAATTGAGTTTGTTTTTACCCGAACCAATATTTAAAACAACCTTCTCTGGTAAATTGATTGACTCAACCTCCTGTTTACTCCACAATCGCGTCCAATCAATATAAAGATCTTTTTCTGATTCACCTTGCATATGTAAAGTGAGAGAGTTGAAGGGCATCAGTCCTAATTGTCCTCTGTCTACTAAAATTCGGTTCAGAGAAACATTCTCCAGTTTATCTTCATCAGTTGGATCTAGAGTTAAAAAGTATTCTAACATATCCCAATTTTGAACTAACTGTTGGTGTCCTGTCATGAACGAACAGGATATATCAAAACACTGCATCCAATATTGGTTGATTCCAGGAATTACCATTCTTGGTGTTGACTTATAACGATATGAGTCCATTCTCCAATATCGCGGATCATGATAACCTGTCACTATTGGCATTGTTCCTACATCAGAATATACTTGCATGAAAATGTCAATCATGTCATAGATCGCATTTTCTTCAAAAAGATAATCATCCTGAACCTGATAAACTAGGTCTTTTCCATTTTCTTTTAACCAAGAATAACAAGAACCAATTGATTGCATTATTCCAGATTCAGATAAAGATTCTAGTTCTATTTTAATGTTATCTGATGAATAGTTTGAAATACATTGCTTCAAAAAATCCACAAGTTCTTGAGATGAGTGGTCATCAAATAATTTTATTGTGTGATTGACTTCTGGTTTCTTTTTGGATACATAATTGACTGATTCTAGGAAAGACTTAATACACTTCTTGGATATCAATGTTCTATTATTTGAACAATATCTTTCTTGTCGTTGATTGGAAAAAACATCACAAGTTTGTATTGCATAATGTATGTCTATCATATCATTTCTCTTAATATTTGATTTGCTCTTTGCAATGGTTCTTTCCAACTTCTCACCTCAGTCTGATCCAATACTGTGAAGTTGTCTCCATACCAAGGAGTTGTTTCATTCGTTCTGGTTGATATCCAAGTGTAATACTTTGCGATAGGTACACATACAATTGTTTTCTTTCCTATTGCACCGGCTGCATGTGGTAAACTCGTACATGAGGTTAATATAACATCCATTTGGTCAATATAATCTAGTGTGTCTTCCCATGTATTCAATTTATCTTTTAATGGTATGGTTCCAGGATATTCCTTTTCTTTATCAAAGAAATAGATACTAAACTCTTTAGGAATTGCATCTATCATTTCATCTATAGGAATACTTCTGTAAATGTCCTGTTCAAAATATGGATTACCACTACATTTAATTCCTATTCTTAACTTGTTTTTGTCTTTTAGATTGTTCTTTGGATTTCTCAATGGTTTTAAATATGGTCCATTCCACAAATCTTTTTCTTTTAGACCAAGATATCCTGGAATACTCATCATATGTGTCCATAGATAATCTTTTTTAAAGAAATATGGAGTAGTTACAACAATGTGTCCATGTCTCTTGAATAAATCGACAGTATCAGGACGATACATACTCCAAGATGAATATAGAATTGGATTCATACCCCATTCTTTAAATTTGTCCATGAATCTTATATTGATAAGTTCGTCACCAATACCACCTTCACCATTAATAACAATAGTCCTTCCTGGTTGTGGAGATCCATCCCAGAATTTTAGTTTTAACTGATCTTCAAACAAATGGTTCTTTGGCTTGAAAGAACTGATAAACCCATTGATTCCTTTGGTTGTATGACCCTCTCTTAATAACTTTCCAGATAAAGCAAACTCAATATTTTCGGCAGTTTTTGGATCTGATGTTGAAACATTTTGAATAATCTCTTCTGCTTCTGTTCTTTTGCCCATTAAAGCCAGATTGAATGCTCTATTCAACAGTGTGTCTGAATCATTGGGTTTAACTTTAAGATTTTGTTCAATATAGAACAGTGCCTTTTCTGGATAGTTCAGAGTATTGTAACAAGTGTATAGGTTTTCTCTTGCATTAAACAACTGTTCAGATGTTGTTGCTCTAGTATAAGTGTGGATAGCACACCTAAGTCTGAGGGCATGATGTTGTGCCTTTAATGCAATTTCACCTAGAACATCAAAATCTGCGGTACAATCTGCCTTTGAAGCAAATAGATCAAGAACTTCGTGAGCTAATTTTTGTTTTTCGTTTGATGTGAGGTTGGTGATGACATATTTTAAACTTTTTCCATCAATCATCTTTGATCACTATTAGTTTAATATTCACTTCTTCAATGATGTTATTGTGTTCATGCATATACTGTTCAACTTCTTGGACAGTTTTGCCTTCAAACACCTTTATATATTCTTTACTTGGAATATTGATAACATCTAGAACTTCAAAGTTTACATTATAGTAATATGCGAGTCTAGAAGCGGCAGCACCTTGTTCCTTTGCAGTATCATTATATTTTTTACTGAATAACCAAAGTCCACCGGGAGTGATTGCTCTGCGGTGTGTTGGATCGTTGATAAAATGATCATGTCTATGGTGTGGAACTCTGATATCAATCATTGCACCATGTTTACACACTCTGTATAGTTCTTGGAGGCAATGAAAATAACCTTCACCCATATGTTCCAGAACATGATGGGCAATAACTTCTTCTATGGAATTATCTTCAAATGGAAATGGATCTTTTTCTAGGTCAAAAACATAATCTGGATTTGAATGTTCATCATAATCACAATTCAAAAAACCATTATACCGAGTATCACCGGCACCAATATTCAATTTCATAATAACCTCAAATAAATTTATTTTCTATATTTGGATGGTGTCCCAACCTACAGTCAAATTGTCTACACGCCAAAGGTCTATACTCATATATAGTACACATTTTATTCTCATCCAGGTAGATACAACCTCTATCTGTTCTGGGAATTGCAATGGCTGGTTTTCTCTCATCACCGACATTAAGGAAAGTGTAGATATATTTACCCGAAAGAAATTCCTGTTCTGTCAGGAAAGGAGAAAGTCTCTCACAACATTCAGTACATTTCACTGAATGACAATCTGGATTTGTTTCTGGAATATCTCTTTCTACGGTAACAGCTTTAAGTTGAAATGTTTTATATTTCATTATTAAATTTTTCCCAATCAATACCTGGAGACATTAGATTATCTACATGAGTTGTTAAACCGGGCATTGGACTCCATAATGAAAATCCTTGTCTGTGTAACTCAATAAAAAGACCTATATCCCACAGTCCAAAATTTAAAATTTCATTTGATATTTTTTTATAGATATCATTTCTTGTTAACCAAGAATGTGTGGTAGATTCAGTTGTTCTCCAATGTAAATTAGTTTCACCATCAAATACTATTTTCAAAGGATATTCCACATCTGGTGGGTTAACTGGAATATATCTGTAAAGATGGTCATATCCGGTAACCAAGCCAAAAGTCTTTACCGCTTTTGATAATTTTAATACAGAGTCTTTTTGATGTAAATAATCATCTTCAATAAAATAGATATCACTTTCTGTGGATAGACATAGATAGTTTGCAATTTCAACAGATTTAAATAAACTCTGAGTTTGATTTCTGAGATTAATTTTAATGATTTCTGATTTTACTTTACAGTTGTTGATGTAATCAAATAATAGTCCTTCAGGCCCATCATGTAAAAATATTAATTTATCAACATTATTTCCAGCGTATACGACTGAAGTTAAGAAAGATTTTAAACAGTTTAGTTTATTGAACCAACTAGGTCTACAATCTTTAAAATTACCATCTGTTTCATTTTCACAAACTCTATAAATTATATTAATCATCGCCAAACTTCAAGGTCGGAAAACTCATTCCAAAGGTCAGGAGGCAGAATTGGATCTCTTTCAATATATTCTACTTTTCTTCTGATGGTGTGTAATCCATTAATACCAGCATCCATATCATATTCATCATATGTACATTCTACATTATCAAAATCATGTTGGTAATATGGTTCATCAATAAAATTATATAGTGCCTTCATGGTTTGTTCTGGATACTTTGCAAGTTGTTCGTATTCCAAAAGCATAATCATGTGTTTCTGTGGGCCAGTGATTGCTTCTTTGAGAGCGTCATATGCGAATCTTACCGTGTGTCCTGGTGACATAGAAGCATATGCTCTGGTGTAAACAGACTGTGCTTCATCATCAGAATACATTCTAGAGAGTTGAAATGGGTTCTTTCTGAATAGAACTTCAAATGAATCTAGTACCCACCGAATATCTCTGACGCAACAAATGATTTTATCATCAGGATGTGTTTTTTCTAAAATAGGAAGAAGTGCGGTCCAACCACGATTGGTGTTGAAACATACTTCTTGTGTAACATCTGAATGGTATGTTGAGATTAGATTTTGAATCAATTCAAATCTTTTGTTTTCTGGACATTGAAGGTGATATCCAGGACCAGCATGAGATTCAGTAATGATTGATCTTACAAATCTAGCAAGAGGATTTGAAATATTGGAATAGAAGTTTGGGTTTTGATTCAATATTGAAGTCAAAAGGGTTGATCCTGATCGCGGCAACCCTGAGATGAAATTGTAGCTTTTCATAATTCACCATAGTAAAAGAAAATATTTAGTATGTTCCTATGGTGAGGTCTGTGATTGCGAATGTGCTGACAGGTCCACATGCTACCTGTTTCCAATTGGTACCACCTGTTACTGTAGTTCCTGGTGAGGATCCATTAACATTGGTATTATCTCCTAATTGACCAACATTATTGGATCCCCATGTCCATAAAGTGCCATCTGTTTTAATAGCTGCTGTGTGATATTGACCACCTGATACCTGTTTCCAATTGGTACCTCCAGCTACTGTTGTTATTGGACTGGATTTATCAACAGTGGAATTATCTCCTAATGCACCAATACCATTATATCCCCATGTCCATAAAGTACCATCTGTTTTAATAGCTGCTACATGTCTATAACCACATGCTACCTGTTTCCAATTGGTACCACCAGCTACTGTGGTTACTGGACTGGATTTATCAACAGTGGTATTATCTCCTAAGTTACCATAACCATTATATCCCCATGTCCATAAAGTGCCATCTGTTTTAATAGCTGCTGTGTGATATTGACCACCTGATACCTGTTTCCAATTGGTACCACCAGCTACCGTTGTTACTGGACTGGATTTACTGACAGTGGTATTATCTCCTAATCCGCCATAATTATTATACCCCCATGTCCATAAGGTACCATCTGTTTTAATAGATGCTGTGTGAAAATATCCACCTGCTACCTGTTTCCAATTGGTACCACCACCAGCAGTTGTTACTGGACTGGATTTATTAACAGCGGTATTATCTCCTAAGTTACCATAACCATTATATCCCCATGTCCATAAGGTACCATCTGTTTTAATAGCTGCTGTATGTCTATAACCACATGCTACCTGTTTCCAATTGGTACCTCCAGCTACTGTTGTTACTGGAGAGGATTTAGCGACATTGGTATTATCTCCTAAGTTACCATAACCATTATATCCCCATGTCCATAAAGTGCCATCTGTTTTGATAGCTGCTGTATGATAACCACCAGTAGAGCCTGCTACTTGTTTCCAATTAGTACCACCGCCAGCAGTTGTTACTGGACTGGATTTATTAACGGTGGTTCCATCACCAAGTTGTCCTCTCGCCACAACGCCTAAATAGGTGTTGGACCCCCATGTCCACAATCCACCATCACTAAAATACTCTCTTCTTATCAGAATATCATCAATGTCAACTTGATAGTTACCGATAGACTGATTTACTTTAAAGTTTGTGGTCATTTTCCTCTAACCTAAAAATTTGAATTAATCCAGAATCAAACATTTAATAAAATCTTCCTTACTAACTCCAGCAATATATAAATCTTTTAATTCACCATTCATACAAACAAATGTTTTCTCTAATGTACCTTCATGTTTCCAATTGGATTTTAATATTAAACTTAAAATCTTTTTATTGGAAAATTTACCGTATAATTTGATGGCAGGAGTATTCTCAAAAATATATTGTGTTATACTTTTAAATGCAATCACAGAACTTTTTTTATTTTCCGAGAATATATGAACTTCTCCTACCCAATTATTAATAGGTTTTGTTACCATAATGAAATTTTCATATTGTAATGCAAAACTACTTCCCGAATCTAATTCATTACATACTTGTTGAAATATTTGTTCCTTTGTTGCGTGTGGACTTTGTGCAGTCCATTCATCAACATTTCTTTTAATTATATCTCTATTTACATTTCTCATTATCATAATATTGTTTAGATTTATCCTTCTGTTACTCGCGTAGATTCCTCTAACCTAAAAATTTGAATTAATCCAGAATCAAAAGAATGAAATAACCAAGGTCTAAAAAATACACCTTGTCCCGGTTTCAGTACATAATTACACATTAAATCCCATTCAAACAAATTCATATAATTAAATTGATAACCTTCTAATGCAGTAGTAACACCTGATTGGTGTTCAAATATATTAAATGTGGACTGCTGAATAGCAACTACAAAGAGCCATTCATTTAATGTGTCAAACCCCTCAAAGTGTATAAAATTGGATCTGTTTGGTAATCTGAATACACCAGATTGTTCATCTTTGACTGTTACAGGAAGTTTCAATACTTTGGAGAATAACTCATTGGAGTTTTCTGGTACCATATTGAATTGTGGAATTTCTTCACCGAATTCTGTTGGTACATATTGTAAATTGAAAGTTACATTCTCAAGTCTTGTGGCTTCTTCTTGTGTGTAGAAACCATCAATTGTCATAGTTTTCAATATTGACATAGGATTACCAACCTTCAGATTCAGAGATGGCGATTGTGTGAGAATTACCACCTGCTACCTGTTTCCAATTAGTACCACCAGCTACTGTGGTCACTGGACTGGATTTATCAACAGTGGTATTATTTCCTAATGCACCATTACTATTATATCCCCATGACCATAAAGTACCATCTGTTTTAATAGCTGCTGTGTGATAATTTCCACCTGATACCTGTTTCCAATTGGTACCACCACCAGCAGTTGTTACTGGAGAAGATATGTCAACAGTGGAATTATTTCCTAATGCACCAATACCATTAGATCCCCATGTCCATAAAGTACCATCTGTTTTAATAGCTGCTGTATGGAAAGATCCACCTGATACCTGTTTCCAATTAGTACCACCAGCTACTGTGGTCACTGGACTGGATTTATCAACAGTGGTATTATCTCCTAATTGACCATAACCATTATATCCCCATGTCCATAAGGTACCATCTGTTTTAATAGCTGCTGTATGACTATAACCACATGCTACCTGTTTCCAATTGGTACCACCAGCAACTGTGGTTACAGGACTTGATTTACTGACAACGGTATTATTTCCTAATTGACCATTACTATTATATCCCCATGACCATAAAGTACCATCTGTTTTAATAGCTGCTGTATGATATCCACATGCCACTTGTTTCCAATTGGTACCACCACCAGTTGGTTGTACTGGACTTGATTTAGTAACAACGGTATTATCTCCTAATTCACCTTGACCATTATATCCCCATGACCATAAAGTACCATCTGTTTTAATAGCTGCTGCATTCCAATAACCACATGCCACTTGTTTCCAATTGGTACCACCACCAGCAGTTGTTACTGGACTGGACTTATTAACAGCGGTATTATCTCCTAATTCACCAAAAGAACCATGTCCCCATGTCCATAAGGTACCATCTGTTTTAATAGCTGCTGTCTGTTGCGTTCGAAATATTGCAGCTGCCACCTGTTTCCAATTAGTACCACCAGCTACTGTGGTCACTGGACTGGATTTATTAACAGTGGTATTATCTCCTAATTCACCAAAAATATTTAATCCCCATGTCCACAACTGAGGAGTTTGTAACTGTGGCACCAAATCTGGATACCAATCCATAATATATTCTTTTGTCACATAGACATTAGATAAATCAGTTCCGGTTGAATCTAGATAATTGGTATTAGCTGTCATTTTATTCGTCTAGTTTGATTGCGTCTAATTCTTCTAAAGTCACGCAATTATTGATCTCAGTACTCTTGGTTACTTCCCAATCAAATTGACTTTGTACATGAGTAACTCCTGCGTTAACAACTTCTCCCAATTCTGCCTTTGTTAATATTAACCATGCTTCTGGGAATTTCCATTGTACAGTATCATTATCACCCATTAACAAATATTTCTGTACAAAGATATCTCTAGTTCCTCTAGAAGTATCAATCGTGACTGTGGTATTCTGTATTGCGGTATTGGCACCAGAGATTTCTCTTGAGTATCTAATACCTGCAACTTCTGTTAATAAGTTTGATTTTACCCAATCAATGTCTTTTGGTAGAATCTGGAATGTTCCTGTCGCAAAATCATTAGAGTAATCCCAGAATGGACCGTGAAGGTACTCAATCTTTTCATTGTAACCAGGATAAATGTATTCAGCAGCAAGAATTCTAGTATTCTCATCAATAACAATAGGATCATTATCGGTCTTTTGTAATGGAAGTTTGTAAGTAATCTCTAAATCATCTTCTAGAGTGGATTCAAAAGAACGAGCATTCCAAGTTCTTGGACCATTAATTACAAAATTGTCGTTAATTAATACATATTGCATATTGATTCTCTTTATATATTATATTTTAGTTCTGTCCTAGTGCTGCTGGGTTACCAACACTACATGCTACCTGTTTCCAATTAGTACCACCAGCAACAGTGGTTACTGGACTGGATTTATTAACAGTGGTACCATCTCCTAAGTTACCATAAAAATTCCATCCCCATGTCCATAAAGTACCATCAGTTTTAACAGCTGCTGTAAGAGTACCACCACCTGCTACCTGTTTCCAATTGGTACCACCAGCTACTGTGGTTACTGGTGATGATCTATGGATAGAAGTCCCGTCACCAAGCTGGCCGTATGCTACTCCTCGATTACTATTATTCATTCCCCATGTCCATAAGGTACCATCTGTTTTAATTGCCGCTGCGGAATATGTTCCACATGCTACCTGTTTCCAATTGGTACCTCCAGCTACTGTTGTTATTGGACTGGATTTATTAACAGTAGTATTATCTCCTAATCCACCATAAGCATTAAATCCCCATGTCCATAAGGTGCCATCTGTTTTAATTGCTGCTGTGTGATAATTTCCACCTGCCACTTGTTTCCAATTGGTACCACCAGCTACTGTAGTTATTGGACTGGATTTATCAACAGTGGTACTATCTCCTAATCCACCATAAAAATTATTTCCCCATGTCCATAGAGTTCCATCTGTTTTAATAGCTGCTGTATGACCATAACCACCTGATACCTGTTTCCAATTGGTACCACCAGCTACTGTGGTTACTGGACTGGATTTATTAACAGTGGTATTATCTCCTAATGCACCATAAGGATTATTTCCCCATGTCCATAAAGTACCATCAGTTTTAATAGCTGCTGTATGATATGATCCACCTGCTACCTGTTTCCAATTAGTACCACCAGCTACTGTTGTTACAGGACTGGATTTACCACCAATGGTGCCATCTCCTAATCCACCATTACCATTAAATCCCCATGTCCATAAGGTACCATCAGTTTTAATAGCTGCTGTGTGATAATAACCACATGCTACCTGTTTCCAATTGGTACCTCCAGCTACTGTGGTTACTGGACTGGATTTATCAACAGTGGAATTATCTCCTAATGAACCATAACCATTATAACCCCATGACCATAAAGTAGTACCGACAAAGTTTTCAAATAACTCAGTATTAGTAAAGAATACTCTATCAAAGTCACCTTCTGATGCTTCGTTAAATCCTGACATTACTTATTCTCCAACTTCTCTATTCTATCAGCTAATTCCTTATTAGATTGTATGAGATATGCAATTAAACCGGAATAGTTCACACTCTTAACACCATCATTCTCAGAAACCAACCAAGGTAATATCTTTTCTAATTCTTGGGCGATAACACCAGCAGATTTTAATCCATTATCTCTCCAATCAAATTCAAACCCATCAATTTGTTTGAGTGTGTCTGTTGCATTGACAATAGGAGTCAAATTGGTTTTCTGTGTTTCATCAGATAATGATTGAAACAAAGTAGAATATGTTGTACCTGTACTTGGATTAAAATACAATTTAGAAGAAGATGTATTGGCTATTGTATATGAACCGGATGTTGCGGTGCCCAGCATGACATATCTAGTAGCATTGGTTGTGGTATCATCTGTTATGGTTGCACCAGCAGATATAGTTGTGGAACCACCTAACGATACTGATGACCCATTAATTGTAATAGATGAATTAGATAAAGATGAGTTTGGTATAGATGTTAATCCTGTACCAGAACCAGCAAATGCTGTCGCACTTAATGTGCCAGTGTTTGGATTATACGTTAATTTTGTACTTGAAGTATTGGCTATTGTATATGAACCGGATGTTGCGGTGCCCAGCATGACATATCTAGTAGCATTGGTTGTGGTATCATCTGTTATGGTTGCACCAGCAGAAATTGACCCAGAAGATCCAAGAGAAATTGCTGTTCCATTAATAGTAATAGATGAATTAACTAATGCGGAATTAGGAATAGAAGTTAGTGATGCACCAGAACCAGCAAATGCTGTTGCGGCTAATGTTCCTGTTAATGTTGCTGTGCTAGTGGACTGGACCATTCTCAGACCGAATGCCGTTATGGACCAAGGAGCAATAGATAGTACTCCTGTATCCCTTGCTCCGGAGTTGAACATCAATAATTGGTCACCCGACTGTACTATAGGATTATAAGCCCCTGGCCCAGTGTTTGCGGTTAATAAAACTTGTCCCGAAGTTGCTGCAACAAAGACGCCGCTATTTAACGAGGTAGTTGATGTGGAGAGCGCTGTTGATGTAAGTGTACCAGTACTTGGATTATATGTTAATTTCGTACTGGAAGTATTTGCAACCAAATAAGAACCAGAAGTTGCCTGCCCCAACATAACATAACGAGAAGCATTGGTTGTTGTATCATCTGTTATGGTTGCACCAGCAGAAATGGTAGTTGAACCACCTAATGGTATTGTTGTTCCATTAATAGTAATAGACGTATTGACTAATGCGGAGTTTGGTATAGAGGTTAATCCAGATCCAGAACCAATAAAATTTGATGCAGAAACATTTGCCGTTGCAACAAAAGAATTTGCGGATATTGTACCATTAACATCAAGAAGATATGCAGGATTTGTTTTGCCGATGGCAACATTACCAGTATTACTTTTGTAAAATTGTCCAGAACCAATATTAATTATACTATTGGTTGCTGAAGTTGTTAAGTTACCTGTATATACAATATCAGATAACGATAATACTGATGATGTGACTTTTGTTGTCATATTTAATCTCTATAGAATATATTTCTATTTATATAAAATATATAGACAAAAAAAAGACCACCGAAGTGGTCTTTTCTCAGAAGATTTCAGATTAAACTGGAACTTCTTCCCATTCTGCATAGCAGTTGATTACATGTGAAGTACCTGCGGCAGTAGCAGCAAGCGCAAGCATATAACCAGGTGGGACAATAAGCGCACCGTCATACTGTTCTGTATAAGTCAAAATGGCACCAGTTGCAGCAACAGCGGCAGAACCACCAGCATTACGGAATGCAGTACCCGCAGTAGAACCAGTAATAGCGGTGTTGTTCCAAATCTTAGTTGCCGAACCCTGCTGAGTTAAGTTGAAGTTATTGTAAGCAGCAGTGAAAGTTGCAGTGATGTTCTGTGGGTTAGGAATAACGTTCCAAATCAAAGGACCACCTGGAGTACCAGAAGTGGTTGCCTGTTGAACACGAACCAATGCTAAGTTCTTACCAGAACCAGCAGGATTATAGATACCAAGAATTGGTGTTCCAGTACCAGCTGCAATTGGAGTTACATGGGTTGATGCAATCGTTACTGCGTTGATAAAGGTACTGAATAATGCACCACGATAATTGGTTTCGTAAAAACGACCATGTAGTTCTGAAGCAATCAAATCACCTAGTTGTCCTAAACGAACAGCAGGTGTAGTACCTGGTTGAACCGACTGTCCACTTGATGGACCAACTTGACCTTGAATTAACATATTATTATTTCCTCTTTAATTAAATTAGTAAACAGAATTAACATTCTGTGGGTTATTAACGTCATTTCTGATTGACTGTATGTCATCAATATTTATATTTAGTCCTTGCGCTAAAATAAAATTCATAGTTTTCAATTCAACCAACACCTGGTCAATACTTTCTTGCATCATTTCTATCTGGCCACCGAATTCTTTTATATTGTTTGATTCGATGCCAGGGGCAGTGTCATAATATATATTTAGTAAATCTGAAGAGTTATGTGATGATGTGTTGAACTGTAACGTAACAACTGAGTTGGTGGTTCCACCTAATCCCACATTCAATGCAGAGTATCCCAAACCGGGAGCTCCGGCAATATAAATTGGAACACCTTGTGTTACATTTATAATCGCATATAATCTATTAATACTGAATCCAAAAGGATACATCGTAAAATCCAAAGTTTTTGCTGTTGGATTAAACGGTGGTGAGAAAGATGTTAAAAGTTGTTTCATGATTATAAATCTCTATAGTGCCATTTGATATGTTAACAGTGTCACTAGTGTTGGAACCGCAACACCATTTTGATAGACCGTATTTGATATATATAAATTGCCAGAACTATCCGTTGTTGACATTGTTCCGGATGTGTTTGGTAGGGTTATTGATACATTATTGGCGTTCACTGGTGCCGATATTGTTACTGTTCCGGAGATATCTCCGGATATTACTAAACCACTCATGCTATTATCATCCTCGTTTATTTATATCTTTTTTATTTATAGAAGGTATTGTTGGAATATTTATATATTTATTATATTTATAATCTTTAGAAAATTCGCCACTTTGATCCTTTTGGAATAGTAACATAAACATTTTTATCCAATGTTATTGGTCCATATGATGTTGCGTTTCTTCCACTTGTAATAGTATATGAATTATATATCATATAAGCATTTTCAATTATTGCTCCCCCTGCTGCTTGAACCGCCATTGGAGCATTATTTGAAAGAATTGATGCGGCATTTATGTTAGGTACATTTAATGTTCCTGTTGATAAATCAATATTAAAATTATTATAGGTTTGTGCAGGTAAATTTCCAGATGGATTTGAAACCAGTGTTGGATAATATTTTCCAGAACCAGCGGAAGATACTAC
>Ga0194037_1000324_pt1 | contig 37424 bp, 34 predicted proteins | sample JunL306m_MetaG_FD_148653 | JGI IMG/M metagenome (GOLD analysis project Ga0194037, IMG submission 148653) | Anoxic zone freshwater microbial communities from boreal shield lake in IISD Experimental Lakes Area, Ontario, Canada - Jun2016-L304-6m | ecosystem: Environmental > Aquatic > Freshwater >... | reverse complement strand
GGAAAAATTACCACCGTGTTGAGCGATCGTCAGGTAACTTTTCGAGAAGCTTTAATCTTGGAGAGGCGATTGACCAGGAGAACATTAACGCGGATTTCAGCAATGGAATACTTCATGTAACCCTTCCGAAAGCTTTGCCGGTAAGGAAGAGAAAGGAAATTTCAATCAATTAACATGATCATTTCCCGGGCTTGATGACATGCATCCTGAGCCCGGCATTTTTTATATCACTCTCAAAATCAGGAACATAACATTATGGGTAAAATTATTGGTATTGATCTCGGGACTACAAACTCGTGTGTTTCGGTCATGCAGGGATCGCAGCCAACAGTCATTGAAAATTCGGAAGGTAATCGTACTACCCCTTCCATCGTAGCTTTGACAAAAACAGGTGACCGTCTGGTTGGGCAGGCCGCAAAAAGACAGGCAATTACCAACCCTAAAAACACCATTTTTTCGATTAAACGGTTTATGGGGCGCAAATATGACGAAATCACGAACGAAAAAAAGCTTGCTCCTTATGAAATCATCAATGAAAATGGTGAGGCTCGGGTAAAAATTAATGATAAAATTTATTCGCCTCAGGAAGTCTCCGCAATGGTCCTGCAGAAAATGAAGCAGACCGCAGAAGATTTTCTTGGTGAAAAAGTAACTGAAGCGGTTATTACCGTTCCGGCGTACTTCAATGACGCGCAGAGACAGGCCACAAAAGATGCCGGGCGCATTGCGGGACTTGAGGTCAAGCGTATCATCAATGAACCGACTGCTGCCGCTCTGGCTTACGGCCTCGACAGAAAGCAGGAAAGTGAGAAAGTTGCGGTTTTTGACCTTGGTGGCGGAACATTTGATATTTCAGTTCTTGAGCTTGGTGACGGTGTTTTTGAGGTAAAATCAACCGATGGCGACACCCATCTAGGCGGTGATGATTTTGACCAGAAAATTATCGATTATGTTGCCGACGAGTTTAAAAAACAGGAAGGAATTGATCTGCGCAAGGATGCTATTACGCTGCAGCGTCTCAAGGAAGCTGCAGAAAAAGCAAAAATTGAGCTTTCGTCACGAACTGACACGGAAATCAACCTGCCCTTTATTACCGCAACCCAGGAAGGGCCGAAACATCTTGTCATCAATCTTACCCGTGCCAAATTTGAGGCATTGTGCGCAGACTTGTTTGACAAGATTCTTGATCCCTGCCGCCGTGCAATGAAAAATTCCAAGGTTGAAATGAAGGAGATTGACGAGGTCGTGCTTGTTGGAGGTTCAACGCGTATACCGAAAGTACAAACGCTGGTCAAAGACTTTTTTGGAAAGGAACCGAACAAAAGCGTCAATCCTGATGAAGTTGTTGCCATAGGCGCAGCTATCCAGGGCGGCGTTCTGAAAGGCGATGTCACCGACGTTCTTCTGCTTGATGTCACGCCTCTTTCGCTTGGTATCGAAACCCTTGGCGGTGTCATGACGAAGCTTATCGATGCCAACACCACCATTCCTACAAAAAAACAGGAGGTGTTTTCGACTGCAGGTGATAACCAGACCTCTGTGGAGGTTCATGTTCTGCAGGGAGAGCGCCCGATGGCTTCCGATAACAAAACACTGGGAAGGTTTCACCTTGGCGATATTCCTCCATCCCCAAGAGGCATTCCCCAGATTGAGGTGGCATTCGATATTGATTCGAACGGTATTCTTCATGTTTCTGCGAAAGACAAGGCAACGGGAAAGGAGCAGAGCATAAAAATTGAATCGAGCAGCAAACTCACTGATGCTGAAATCAATAAAATGAAGGAAGATGCCAAAATACATGCTGCCGAAGATCAGAAACGCAAAGAGGAGATTGATACCAGAAATGTAGCTGACGGGCTGATTTTCAGCACTGAAAAACAGTTGAAAGAGCTTGGCGATAAAATACCCGCAGAGAAGCGTCCTGCACTTGAAGGCTCACTGGATAAACTCAGGGAAGCCTACAAAAATGGAACTATCGAGTCCATTAAAAGCGCCATGGAAGAACTCAACAAAGAGTGGAGCGAGATTGCCTCGAACCTCTATCAATCACAGGGGCCGGAAGCTTCAAAACCTGAAACTGACACGCAGCATGACGGCAGCGGAAAGGGTAGAAAAACCGGCGGAGATGGTAATGTTGAAAATGCTGAATACGAAGTGATCGACGGCAACGAAAAGTAACTCCGGATAATCGGAAAACTCATCTCCAACAAAGGGATTCGTCATGAATCCCTTTGTTATTTAACAGGGTTTTGCTAATTTAAACCCTGTTGAAGGCAGGACACCGGAGTGTGTTATTTTTGCAAATTTTAACCGTGCAAACAATGCAACCTCAGCTCAGCCGTCAGTACACCGGCACAAACCAGGTCAGAGTCAGTACAGCAGGGCCATGGTCAGGCAATGCAGCTCACAAAGCAGAAAAATATTATATCACCTCTGCGAAAAGAGATGATTATGGCAAGCTTCAGGTCCAGATAAGCCCCTCTTCCGGACGCAGGAAGCTGTCGCCTACCAAAGAGATGATCAGAAAAATCAGTTCCGGCGAAATCGAACTCTTTGTTCTCACGACACAGCCGGATATCGGTATTGACATCAAACAGAAAGTTCTTGACAACGAGAACCGTTATGTCATTGACTTTGACAACCGGGGAATAAAATGGACAATGAGAGACATTCCGGTTTTTTATAATTCACTGGACCAGAAGCTCTGCATTGAGATTGACCGGCGCACCTATACTCTTGATGAGTTTTTCAAGTAACTGATCTCTTCAGGCAGGGCTATCGTAATTTCTGTTTCGCTAATCCTGCCTCGACAGACTTTGGATAAACATTGACCAGATTAGTATATCTTAATTTTGCACTGGTCGTGTCTCCTGTTATTTCAAAAGAGCGGGCCTGCTTGTAGAGTGCGGCAGGGCGCCTGTTGCTTTTGGTATATTTGGAAATCACCACCTGGTATTCGAGGATAGCTTTTTCGTACCATTTTTCACTGAAGTAACTTTCAGCAATGAAAAATTGTGCCTCAGCGACAAGACTGGATTTTGGAAAGGTTTGTAACAGAGTGCTGAAACTTTCCCTCGCGGCGGCATAGCTGTTTTGTTTGAGTTTTTCCATGCCCGCATTCAGTAAAGCGGCATCAGTCAAGGTGCCGGAAGCCGTATTCACCTTTACAGAATCTTTCTGCCCCGACAAGAGTGCCGGAGATTGATCGGCCTCTTTGCCTAACCCCAGATACTGCTCAATTTTAAGTAATCGCGAGTCTATATCGCCAACCTGATGAAACAGCAGGGAGTCTTGCGTCCCAAGACGGCGGAACGAGTTGTCGTTACTATGGGCAATTTCACCTGCCTTGTGAGCATCCTCCTCAAGACGACCCTGCAACCGCAAAACATCGTCGCGAACTTGCTGAACGTCTGCATAAGAAACGGCAGTCTGTGATTTGATCGTCTCAGAATCTGTTTTCAGCTTTCGGACATCATATTCCACCACATTAAGATCCTGCTTTGATGCACACGAAACCAGTGCAAAAACCGGTAAATAAAAAAACGGCTTGATCTTTTTATTCATAGACAATAAAGGGTTAGGTCTCATAATCCATTGTTAGCTTGTACCATTTCTTTATTCACCGGGCAATCAGGAATAACGGTTATTTTTTCATGACAAAGTGTGCACGGCGATTTTTTGCCCATGCATTTTCACCCTTGCCTGTATCAAACGGACGCTCTTCGCCGAAACTGACGGTTTCGAGACGAGGTGATGCAATTCCGAGCCTGACCAGGTATTCTTTCGCTGTTGATGCACGACGCTCACCGAGAGCCATATTGTATTCAGAGGTGCCCCTGCTATCGCAATGGCCTTCAATCAGCGCCTTGTTTGCTGAATTATTTTCCAGCCATGCCGCATTTTGCTTTAACTGATTCTGAGCGTCAGTGCTCAGTACTGCACTGTCAAAATCATAAAATACATCTCCAAGGGGCCCATTCTGCCACTGATCAAAACCATATCCGGATAAAGATGCAGGCGCCGATGCAGGCGGCAAGGCAACTGTTTCTGACGGAGTTACTGATGATGAAATTTTGGGAGATGGAGCCTGGGTTCCGCTCGCTTCAGGAGCAGTAACTGCGCTGCGTGATGAACACCCTGCTGTCACCATCAAGGCAAGAATAACGATGCCGTTTATTTTTCTTTTCATAGGTTTACTCCATTTAGCATTACTGGTTAATAAAAAAACTACTGACAAAACAAAGACCAACATGGCTGCATCTGTTCTCCATCACTCTGCAGCAAAGGCCTCTGATTTTCACCTTTCCATCCCATAATATACAATTTTTTCGATCCTTGACGGTTGGAAGTAAAAACAATCATACGCCCATCGGGAGACCAGGAAGGAGACTCGTTCTCACCGGCACTTTCTGTCAATTGCTTCAAACCAGAACCATCAGTACCTATCGTAAATATATTGATTTCACCACCATTTTCCCATGTCGTATAGGCAATTTTATCTCCAGCAGGTGACCAGGATGGCTGAGTATTATAACGTCCGCTGAAGGTGAGCCGGCTCACCTGACCAGACTGCAGATCCTCAATAAAGATCTGTGGCAGACCGTTTTGATCCGAAACATAAGCCATCTTGTTCCCATCAGGAGAAAACGATGGTGAAAGATCAATTCCCTTGCTGGAGGTAAGCCTTCGGGATATCGAGCCATCTGCTTTTATGAGATAGATTTCCTGATCTCCTTCAAAGGAAAGGGTTGTTGCCACCTCACGGCTGTTTCGCCAGCCGGGATCAATGCTGACGCCGCTCTTGCCTACGGTGACGGTTTTGCCATCCGAAAAGTTCCTGATAGAGAGGGCTGGCCGCCCGGAACTGAAATCAGTATAGGCAAGATACCTTCCATCAGGAGAGAGTGCGGGCGTCAGGGAAATGGAGTGAGAATTGGTCAATTGTCGAAGCTCATGTCCGTCAAAATCACACTCATAGATCTCCTTGAAACCGGTTTTATTAGAAACGAAGACAATTTTGCTGCCGAAAATCGACTTTTTTCCGGTCAGGAGTTCAACAAGATCGGCACAGAACGCATGACCGATCGCCCGAAGCTGTTGTTCATTAACATTTTTACCATTATAGGTTTTTTTGAAGAGTAATTTTGCGCCCGCAGTATCGTACACCTCCATGTCAAGGCTTATAGTGCCTGAAGTATTGGTGACTGCACCACCGGCATACACTGCAGCGCCGACTGAATCAAGCGCTCCGAAGTTAAGTACAATATTTTCACGGCTGCTGTTATTTTTCACATTAAGCGGAGGCGAAATCATCGTAAACAGCCCGGTAAAATCAAGACCGTCATAAATAATGGCATCAAGACGTTGTGCCAGCTTTGACTCCTCTTTCACCGGCGCATCCAGCTTGTTGAGCGCAAGAACGATTTTACCTGACCCCTCTTTATGGATTGCGATATACTCGCCTCCCTCAGCGGCCAAAAGAGATAAAGGAAAACAAAGAACGATCATCACTGCTGCAACGACATATCTGAAAAATTGCATACCGAAACAAGTTTTAATGTTATAAGCGAACTTCATGAAAAATATGAACCCGGCTTACTTCTCAATACCTTCAGGACTGAACACAAAGCCGATCCATACATCACGGGAACCTTCCTCTTTCGGCAGTGCCGGCAGGGGAGATGACTTTTCTATTGCTTTTTTTACGGAATTGTTCAGGTACTCGCTCTGGGCTCTCCTGTCAAAAATAATCTGACTGATCGTCCCGTCAGGAAGAATATTAATGCGAACATAAACCGCCATACCATTACCGTTTTTGAGCAGCGTTCCGGAAAACACCCAGTTTTGCTGAATAATTGAGGCGACCGCTGCTTTATAGCTTTTTGAAGTTCCGCCGGTGCCATACCCTTTTCCTTCAACACTTCCTGCACCTCTGCCACCTGAAGCACCCCTGCTTCCGGCTTCGGCGGACTTGACTTTTTGCTGAAGCTTGTCGAGAGCACTGTTCAGTGTATTGACCGAAGAGGGTTGTGGTGGGGGAGTTTTCTGGTCGACAAGCTGTTTCATGCGGTCAAGAGCCTTCTGTAGCTGGTTATCGGCAGGCTGTGATGCCGGAGATTTCTCTGCAACGATCTTTGGCAAAAGAGATGGTTGTGGTTGAGGCTCTTTGGCAACAGGTTGCTGAACTGTTTGTTCTGCCGACGGAGAGGAAGCGGGCTTGGTGAGAACCTGAACAGTTGTCTCCTCAGCCCCACCCGCAGGAGCGGACAAAGAAACAAGAGTGACGCTCACAATTTTCGGCTTATCGTTATTGCCTGCATTCAATATCTGGAAAAAAACAGCCGCCCAAAGCACAAGAAGATGCGTTGCAGCAGCAACCGCAAGCCAGAGATAGAACTTTTTCATAGGCCACACTTATCTTCCACCTTCCTGTTGGCCTGAAGCAGGTTCAGTCACCATACCGATCTTTTCAATCCCGGCATCCCTGATCTGTGCCATGACATGCATCACCACCCCGTAAGGCAATGATTTATCTGCCTTGATATAAACCTCTTTAACCTGCTTGACATCAAGAATAATCGGCAGCTTTTCACGTATTTCCGAAGCTTTTAACTGCGCATCATTAATAAAAACCTGCCCTGAAGCGTCAATACTGATCATCAGACTTTTTGCATCGACATCCATCTGGCCATGGGTCGTCACGGGAGTATCAACCTTCACCCCATGGGTCATCATGGGAGCTGTCACCATAAAAATAATCAGCAGCACGAGCATGACATCAACAAAAGGGGTGACGTTAATGTCGCCCATCAACCGGGATTTTTCTCGAGTTATCATATCCTGAGATTATGGCCTATGGCTCGTTAAGGAGTGCGGCAACAAATTCAGGGGCAAACTCCTCGATATCCCGCTCAATGATACTGATTTGCTGCGTAAAGTAGTTATAGCCGATAACCGCCGGGATCGCGGCCGCAAGACCTGCAGCGGTAGCAATCAGCGCTTCGGAAATACCGGGCGCAACAGCAGCAAGTGAGGCCGATTGCGTCAGACCTATTGTATGGAAAGAGGTCATAATACCCCATACTGTCCCGAAAAGACCAATGAATGGCGCCGTATTGCCGACGGTCGCAAGAAAAGGCACAAGAGTTGAAAGATTCTTGTTTTCAGTATTCGCCTCGCGCTTGATGGCACGGGCGATGCGCGCCCTGGCCTGCCGAATATTTCTCATGTCTTCAAGGGCCTGATGCTCTATATAACCTGAGCGAAAAATCTTTGGAAGAGAACCATGCTTGTACCGTTCGCTTTCAGTGAAGACCTTCTCGACATTGTAGACGTCGAAAAAAAAGTCAAGAAACACTCTGGACTCTTTCAGGGATTTCCGGAGATAACTGAATTTGAATGCAATGATTGCCCACGATACAATAGAGAAAGAGAGCAGGACAGACAGCACAAACAACACAACAGGTCCGGCATCCGAAATAAGGCCAAAAACACCGAGTTTAGTATCAAACATAACAGGTTGCGAACAAATTAATGATTCATTAAAACGAATGGAAGTTCCGTATCACGATATAGGCAAGCGCTGAACCGGAAAGAGCACAAAGTGTATTAACCAGATCATTATTGACCAGAGGAGTGCCTTTGAGCAGCCTGTTTTCAACCAGTGAGCCGTCAGAGGCAATACTGTGGGTTCTCTCCGTCACCTTTTCCCGGATCGGATCAAAATACTGGGCCTGAACGGTTGCTCCAAAAAAGCTGTCAACCAGACTGGCCAGAAGCCCTGAAAAACCAATAAGAAGAAACGATTGGAGCACCCCAAAATCAAATAACCACTTGTCGTTGATCAGCATGGCACTTGCACAGATAAAAAGGGAACCGAGAAATGCTCCGGTAGTACCTGGCACAGAGACACCTCCGGATGTCCCGACAGGCACCTCTTTGAAGGTCGTCACTAACCATGCCTTGGGATTTGGCCACATGGTACCGATTTCGGTCGCCCAGGTATCAGCCTGCACGGCCGCAAGCGTTCCGAGATAGGCAAAAAAGATTGCCGGATCATTGTTCAGGGAAAAAAGAATCATCAGCACCCAGGCAATCCCGCCATTGGCATAGACCTGACCGGCATCCCGCTGCGACCCTTTTTCAAAGACCAGATCAAATTTCGCCTTCCGTTTCTTGCCGAGTTTTGACAACACTGACGACAAGAGATAAAACGTCAGCAGGGGAACTGTCCAGGCCACCCCTCCGATCCCGAAAATAGTTGTTCCGAGCAAAAATGTGGCGGTTGCTCCGCTGTTATTGAGAAACTTGACCTTAATGGAAAATACGGCCAGAAGAAATGCAAAAAGTCCGCCAAGAAGAAAACGCTCAAGAAAAATGGTTTGATTCATTTCGAGCACATAAAGCACATAGGCGATTGAGACGGGAATAAAGAAGTTGTCGAGCCCATGCGACAAGAGCGCTTCTACAGCCGTTGCCACAAGTGCGAGAAGAAGTGCCAGCGCAAGAAGCATGATAACCGGCTTTCCGGCCAAACCCCCGCTGAAATCTTTACTGAAGACCATAAGAGAGGCACTGAGCAGAAAAAAACTGCTGAGAAACATTGCCAGCGAACCTTCAACTGTTTTTGGATTCCTTGTCAGGTGCTCAATATGCTTTTTGCCAATTGAACTGCCAACAAGAGCTGCAAGCGAATCGCAGACGCCCATAACAAGCATGGAGGTCTGGAGTATCCACTTGTGGGACTCCCAGAGAAAGAGAAGCTGAAAAAGAAAGACAAGGGGAAAAAGAAGCGAACCGTAACTTTTGACTGCCGGAGCATGATCACTTTTGTCTGCGGGAAGGGCAAGCAAAGAACCAAACCACTTGAATCGAATATTCAATGCGTTAACAAGCAGAAAGAGCAGTGCGACCAGAGCCGGATAAAAGTTGGATTGAAAATAGGCTGGTACAAAAAAAATCACGACTCCCATCGCAAGATGTACGATTTTTCTGACCACAAGAGCGCTGACACCCAATTTACTTGTCAGCAGTTCCGCAAGAAGAACAAAAAGCAGTACAAGGCAGAATGTCAAAAAAAAGGCAGGAACATCCTGAGGCAATGGGGCTTGGAGATTCAGCATGCTTTTATTTTTATTTTATTTTATTTATAAAATCGATGTTCACTGTACAGAATAATCAGGAAATATCCGCCAAGATTATAACATTATTAATGTTTGTTTTAATAAAACTTTAAGCGTAAGTTAAATCAATTTTTCTTTTAATACCGAAGAATCCTGTTCGCATTTTTCAATATCGGATCAATGGCCGCATTCAATCCATATACTTTCCGTAACGGCCGCAGCTCGACTGCATTCTGCGGCAATGCAGAATCTCAGTCGAACTTCCTCAATGCAAGAGCAGGCATCGTCACTTCTTTCATCATCGTGCAGGCACCTGTTATTGTGCTCTGAATCGAGAGCCGCTCCCAAGTTCAATTTTCTCTTTCACAAGAATCATCACAGCAACTTCGGGAACGGCTACCCCGGGGCTATTTGTTTTAATTGCTAAATTTTTATCTGAAATGAGATCTGATACCATAAAAAAAGGGTTTGAAAAAGCGCCGCACCGCAGCCTTCTGAAGGCCACAGGCTCTATCGTCTCAAACAACGACTTTCGTAAACCCTTTATCGGGATCTGCAACTCCTATAATGAACTGATCCCCGGCCACTCTCACCTTCAGGAGCTTGGAAAGATTGCAAAAGAGGAGGTACGCAAGGCAGGAGGAGTTCCCTTTGAATTCAATACAATAGGAGTGTGCGATGGTATCGCCATGGGCCATATCGGTATGCGCTACTCTCTGGCCAGCCGTGAGCTTATTGCCGACAGTGTCGAAACTGTTGCGGAAGCGCACCGTCTTGACGGGCTGGTCTGTATTCCGAACTGCGACAAGATTACCCCTGGAATGATGATGGCCGCGCTTCGCATCAACATTCCGGTCATTTTTGTCTCCGGTGGCCCCATGAAAGCTGGCCGCACCCCTTCAGGAAAAACAGTTGATCTGATTTCAGTTTTTGAGGCTGTCGGCCAGTACAGCGCCGGTAAAATAGACGAAGGCGAACTTGAATCGATAGAGGAGAATGCTTGCCCTGGATGCGGCTCATGTTCAGGGATGTTCACAGCAAACTCCATGAACTGCCTCAGCGAAGCGCTTGGCTTTGCCCTGCCGGGCAACGGCACCATTCTTGCAATCGACCCCCGTCGCAATGATCTGGTCAGGGAGGCCTCCCGCAGGATTGTCGATTTGGTCAACCAGAATATCAGACCAAGGGATATTCTGACAAGAAACGCGCTACTCAACGCCTTTGCTCTTGATTTTGCGATGGGAGGCAGCACCAACACCATCCTGCATACGCTTGCAATTGCCAACGAAGCTGAACTTGACTTTGATTTTTCAGAGCTCAACGCCCTTTCGGCCAGAACGCCCTATATCTGCAAGGTGAGTCCGGCTACCATGGCGGTTCATATTGAGGATGTCGATCGGGCTGGCGGGGTTTCTGCCATTTTGCATGAGCTGAGTAAAATAGATGGGCTTCTTGACCTCTCTGCGTTGACTGTTACCGGAAAAACTCTTGGTGAAAACATTGCCGATGCGGAGATCACGGACAGCTCGGTTATCAGAAGCATTGAAGACCCCTACTCTGCCACAGGCGGGCTTGCCGTTCTGTATGGCAATCTTGCCCCCCAGGGGGCCGTTGTCAAAACCGGCGCAGTCAGCCCTGAGATGATGAACCATACCGGCCCGGCAAAGATTTACGACTGTCAGGATGATGCCATCAAAGGCATTATGGATGGCGATGTCAAGAGTGGGGATGTGGTGGTCATTCGCTATGAAGGACCAAAAGGAGGTCCGGGAATGCCTGAAATGCTCTCCCCCACCAGCGCCATCATGGGACGCGGGCTGGGAGATTCAGTTGCACTGATCACTGATGGACGCTTCTCCGGAGGCTCAAGGGGCGCCTGCATCGGGCACGTCTCTCCCGAAGCAGCCGACCATGGCCCGATTGCTGCCCTGATAAACGGCGATATGATTACCATCAATATTGCCGGCAGGAGCCTTTCTGTCGACCTGTCAGACGAGGTTATCAGCGCTCGACTTGCGGCTCTGAAACCATTTGAACCAAAAATAAAAAAAGGCTATCTGGCCAGGTATTCACAAATGGTCACCTCGGCCAATACCGGCGCAATTCTTAAAAGCCCAGTTTCCTGTGAACCTAAATAAGCCAGCTATGCATTCATCAGGCCAAACACTCAATGGCTCAGAAATATTTTTTGAATGTCTGCGACGTGAACATGTTGAATATATTTTCGGGTATCCGGGTGGATCCCTGCTGAAAGTGTACGAAACTCTTCATGAGGTCAAGGACATACACCATATTCTTGTTCGTCATGAACAGGGCGCAACCCACATGGCCGAAGGGTATGCCCGTGCTACCGGAAAGCCCGGTGTTGTTCTTGTCACCTCCGGGCCAGGCGCAACCAACACAGTCACCGGCATCGCCAACGCCTACATGGACTCCTCGCCGATGGTTGTCTTTACCGGACAGGTTCCAAGCTCACTGATCGGCAACGACGCCTTTCAGGAGGCCGATATTGTCGGAATAACCCGTCCGATAACCAAGCACAATTTTCTTGTCAAGGATGTCAGGGAACTTGCCATAACCATCCGCAAGGCCTTTTTTCTTGCAACAACCGGCAGACCGGGACCGGTTCTGGTCGATATGCCGAAAGATATTCTGAATTCTTCGTGTGTGTTTGACTTTCCGGAAACTATTGACATTCGGGGATTCAAACCAACCTTCAAATGCCATATCAACCAGGTTGAAAAGGCCGCACAGAAAATTGCTGCGTCAAAACGCCCCCTCCTCTACATCGGCGGCGGAGTCATCAGCGCAGAAGCATCCGAAGAACTGCGAACACTGGCAATACAGCAAAATATACCGGTCACCATGACGTTGCAGGGACTTGGAGCCTTCCCCGGCAACCATCATCTCAGCATGGGTATGCTTGGGATGCACGGCACCTACTGGGCCAATCAGGCGGTCAATAAATGCGATCTTTTAATTGCTGTCGGTGCGCGCTTTGATGACCGGGTCACCGGAAAAGTTGAGACCTTTGCCCCGCAGGCATACAAAATCCATAACGACATTGATCCGACCAATGTCGATAAAAATATCAAGGTTGATCTGCCAATTGTCGGCGATGCAAAAAACTTTCTGTCAACGCTTCTTGAGGTGATGCCGGAGAAGAAAGAAAACCTTGAGCCATGGCTTGCCGAAATCAACGCCTGGCGGGAACAGTGCCCGTTGACCTACAGCAGCGAAGACGACTTGCTGAGAACTGAATTTGTGATCGATGAGGTCTCCCGCCAAACTAGCGGCAATGCCGTTGTGGTCACCGACGTCGGACAGCACCAGATGTGGACATCACAGTTCTATACTTTCATCAATCCACGATCCATCATCACCAGTGGAGGACTCGGCACCATGGGCTTCGGCCTGCCCGCCGCTATCGGGGCCGCCTTCGGCATCAAGGATCGTCCGGTTGTGCTCTTTTGCGGAGACGGCGGGTTTATGATGAATGTTCAGGAGCTTGTTACGGCGGTTCACAATAAAATGCCGGTCAAAATATTCCTGATCAACAACAGTTTTCTCGGAATGGTCCGCCAGTGGCAGGAGCTTTTCCACCAGGAAAAGTACTCCTTCACCGATCTTGGCGACAGCAACCCCGACTTTGTAAAGGTTGCCGAAGCCTTCGGATGCAAGGCGCTCAAGGCCGAAAACCCCGAGAGCGCGCGGCAAGCTATTACAGAGGCGCTTGCGTACAACGACGGCCCGATCCTTGTTGATTTCAGGGTTGTCAAAAAAGATATGGTATTCCCGATGGTGCCTGCCGGAGGCTCTATTTCCGACATGCTCCTTGCCCGGTTAAACCCAAAAACAATGGTGTGAACGAATCCATATGAAACACATTATTTTATGGGTAATGCATTTCTAAGATTATCAGGAATTATCAACAGAAAATTAAGCCTCTATAAATTAACAACTTATAGAGGCTTTTTCTATCTATAGCTATCAGCTCATTTCTTTGATTCCCGGATAATTTGTAAATTTCTTGTAAATGAAATCAGAAATTTACAAACTGAAAGGGGTGAAAAATGGGTGTTCAGGTGAGGGAAAGGCGCCTTGCAAATGGGTTGGTAACGTTTGATTGTGATTGTTATCATGCTGGGCAGCGCATCAGTGTGAAGACTGGTGAGAAGGTTGATCCGCTGAAAAAGAGGGAGTACACTGCTGCCAAGAGGGGGGCTGAGCTTAGGGCAAAGGAGCTTGAGAGTGCTTTGAAGAGTGATCCTTTGTCTGTTTTTGAGAAAAAGCAAAGAAATCACAGGGACTTTATTGCTTTTTGTGAGGGGCTTGCAAAAAGCCGGGATAAGGCGCCTGCCTGGCTGAATATGATCAAGCATCTGAAGGATTACCATGGTGGCAAGGAGCTTCCGATGGCTTATGTGAATGAGGTTTTCGGGCAGCGATTCCGGGGGTATTTATCGAAGCTTGAGAGCTGTAATAATACGACGCGCAAGAATTATCTGGCGGTGTTCAAGGCGGCTGTCAGGGTAGCTGCAAAGGAGGGTTATTTGGAGGATTTTGCGGGTAAGCTACAAAATATCAAGGTGGCTGATACGCTGCGGAATTTTTTGACTATTGAGCATATCGAGGCGCTGAGTGCAACGGAGTGCAGGCAGAATGTTATCAAATATGCATTTCTGTTCAGTTGCTTTACTGGATTACGCTGTTCTGATGTGGAGGCGCTCCGGTTCTGTGATGTTGAAATTTCGAATAATCGACGGTTTATTTCGTACCAGCAAAAGAAGACAAAAAAGTATGAATGGATTCCGTTGAACAAGCAGGCCGAAATTTATCTTGAACAAGCTGCGGCGCTGCATATCAAGGGATCTGAAACGGAGCAACGCATTTTTGTTCTGCCGCAACGGTCAACCTTGAGTAAAGCGCTCAAACAGTGGGGAATCAATGCTGGTCTGCCGTTTCACCTTCATTTCCATATCAGCCGGCACACTTATGCTGCGTTGTCATTGCAGGGTGGCGTTCCGATTTATAACCTTTCGAAGATGATGGGTCACAGCAGTGTGGCGATGACAGAAATTTATTCTCATTTGATTCCGGAGGCGAAGATTGCAGCGGTGGATGCTTTGCCTACTCTGTCGTCGTTTAAGAGTACAAAATAATTATCTCTTTTTTTCTTTCCCTGTACTACGTTGAGCAAGCATATATGCGCTGAGTTTTTTATACTTTCCGAGTACTTCGAAACGTTTTAAAAACTATTGGCGCGGGTGGTATGGGGGGTTTTCAGGCAAGTGATGAGGATATTCGGTTGGGGGGATCTTCTGCTCTGCCGGCATTGCTGGAAGGGCAGGGTTCGGAGCGGGATTTTGCGGCTACAGCGAAATATGTTCCTACTGAGCAAGAGCTGGTTATGGAGCTTTGCAATGCGAGGGGGTGCAATTGGCGATTAGCTTCGATGATGTCTGGGGTTGACGCCAGTTGGAATGGAAATGCGGTTGGCCCTTACTGGCCGTTCATGCGCGGCATGGATAACTTCCCTGAGATTCCGCTGTTTCACATGCTTACTCCCAATGAATGGAGGGAAAAACCTCTGGCATTTATTTTGAGGCAGATCCGGTCAAGCCCGACAGTGTACCGGAATATTGTTGTGTATTGTGTTGACCGATATCGAATAGCGGCGCGAAAAAGGCTGACGGGGATTGCTCAAGGCAAATGGATTGATGCGGATGACCTTGAAAAGAGCGCTCTAATGGAGCGGCAGGCGCTTGAAGAAAGATACTTCCGGCTGCTGAATGCTGAATCATTACACCGTAGTGACATTGCCACTGATTTTGATGCGGAACAGGAATGTTACCGCTTTCATCCTGATACTGTAGAGCATATCGCTCCGCTTCTTACTACGGCAGACTTGATAAGAAAGGTTCTGGCTCTCCAGACATTGCAGCAGCTCCTTGATGAAGCCGTGGAGAAGAGCGTGGAGAAGCTGGCGACGGGGTTCACCACTTCGACACTTGGGAAAAGGGAGGCAAAAGCAGAAGGTCCTGAAAACCAGAAAAGAAGAATACCTGATTTGAAAAAGAATCGAAGCTGGACTCAGTTTGTTCAGAATAAAGCGATCCTGGATGAATTCAGGCAAATTTGCCATGAGGAGGGATGTACCAACAAAAAACAGATTGTGGATGAGTTTTGGCTTCTCCACGGAAAGGAGCTGGATGGAAAGAAATCTGGTCTTTATGGTGCCTGTTGTAATAATGAAAAAGCAAACAAATTTTTGGAACAAACAATCAGTGAGCACAAAATGGCAAAATAAGCAATCTGCAAGCGACCAGTAAGCGTTTTACAAGCATAATGTCTTGTGTCTTAATGAGTAAGCAAGAACTCTCTTGTATGTTGTTTGTGTAGCAATAATGCTATGCAACTCTAACAAGTGATACAATGAGTACTGTTGATCCTCTTCAGAAGCCGAAAAGGCAGTTTCTCAACCTTGATAGTTTGGTTGAGTTCGCCGTGCAGGTTTATGACCTGCCAATTTCCCGGATTTCAATTTATCGAGCAGTGAAAAGTAAAAGTTTGCCTTCGTTCAAGGCGAATGGGCGGTTGCTTTTTCGGATTACTGATGTTGAGCGGTGGATTGAGGGTCAGGGTGGCAATGCGGATGGTACCGGTGAAAAAGCGGAGGATTAGCCATGAATGAGGCGTCTGAGAGGACGGTGATGCCGCAGGCTGCCCGGTTGCAGGAGGCGAGAGTAATAAACAGGGCGAAGCAAACGAGCAACAGTCAGGTACGTTACGGTAGCGATGCGGAAGGCGCGATAAAAAGTGCGGCTCCGGTGTTCCCTCTTGAGGTTTTTCCTGAAGCTTTGCAGGTGATGACGAGGGAGGCTGATGAGCGGCTGAATTATGGTATTGCGTTTACTGGTTGTTCGATGTTGTTCGCTGCTGCGTCGGCCATCGGGAATTCGTGTGTGGTGGAGATGAATCCGGATTGGCTGGAGGGTGTGACGTTATGGATGGTGTTGGTCGGCCATCCGGGTACGGGAAAGGGCCATGCGTTGAAGCGGGTGCTGAAAGAGATTGAGCTGCAGGATGCCTCACGATATGCGGTGTGGGTGGAGGAGATGAAGAGGTATAAGCGGTCATTGGAGCAGTTTAACCGAGAGAAGAAAAAGGAGCTGGTGAGTGATGCTGATGAACCGGAACTGCCGATATGGAAAAAAGTTATTCTGTCGGACGTGACGCCGGAGAAGATGGGGCGGGTTCATGCTGATAATCCGCGTGGAATTTGCCTGCATGTGGATGAGCTTGCTGGTTGGCTGCAGACGTTTAACCGATACAATGCGGGGAATGCTCAGAAGAGTTATAACACGGCATGGAGCCGGAGCCCGCTGATTATTGACCGGGTCGCGGCTGGGTCGATCAGGATTGAGGCGCCGTGCATTATGGTTGGCGGAACGATTCAGCCAAGAATTTTGCCGGAGCTGATGGCTGAGAGCCGGGGTGATGACGGGTTTACGCATCGGCTGCTCTTTTGCACTCCGGATGCTGAGGCAAAACCCTGGAACCGGGAAGATTATGACAAAAGTATTTTCAGTCGATGGGATGGGGTTATGCGAACCTTGTTGGCACTCCCTTATGAGGTTCAGGATGTTGCTCTTCCGCAGGTGCTGAAATTTAAACCTGATGCGAAAGCTTTGCTGCATGATTGGCAGGGCATTTTGACAAAGCAAGCCAACCTTTGCCGCAGTTCCTCTCTGAAGGGTGTGTATGCCAAGATTGGGCAGTATGCGATTCGTCTCTCTCTGATTATGCAGATGGTCCGGTATGCCTGCCGGGAGGGCAGCAAGGAACAGATCAGCATCGAATCGGTACACTGTGCGATAACGTTGGCTGAGTATTTCAAGGCGAGTCACCTTCAGATTTTTGAGGAGATTGAGAGCCATTCACCGCTGGATGACTTGTCGGAGGAGAAGATACACCTGTACCATGCCCTGCCGGAGCTGTTCAAAAAGTCGGAGGGTCTGGCGATTGCAACAACGATGAACATGGCGCCAAGGACGTTTGAGCGGTTTGTTCTGAACAAGGTGTTTTTCAAAAAGAAGCGGTGGGGGGAGTATGCGAAACAGCTTTAAAGAAGATACCCCTGGCGGAAGTGGCGAAAGTGGCGGAGAATTTGGGATGTTGTTGATTTTTCTACCATTGCAGGGATTGCATTTCGCCATCGTTTCGCCACTTTCGCCACCATGTTGCCACCATATCGCCAAAGGGTGACGTTATGGAAACCGTTTATGGAAAAGGCGTTACGGGGGTTTCCGCCAGTTTCGCCACTTTCGCCACCACCGGTAAAGTTCTGAAGCGATGAACGGGTTCTGTGATCGGGAAAGCCAGCCTGACGGGAGGGTGCTGGTGTCGTTCAGTCAGCATCAGGCTGAGGGGTTCCGGTCGGAACGGATTCTGTTTGACCGGGTTGAGGGGATGGTGCGGTTTAACGGGAATTATTCGGCAACGGCATTCCGGGATGGGTATCGGGATGGGGAACATGCGTTGCCGGGTCAGGAGCTGCTCCTGCTGGATTTTGATGACCAGTATTCGATTGGTGAGGCGATGGTGGATTTTGCCGAGTATGTGGGGCTGATTGCAACCACCCGGAACCATCTGAAGGAGAAGCATGGGGTAATTGCTGAACGGTTCAGGGTGATTCTGCCGACGGATAAACCGATTATGCTTGAGCGTGAGGCGTTCAAGGTGATGATGGCGGAGGTGATGCGCCGGTTTGTTCATGCTGATCCGGCGTGCAAGAATATTGACCGGATGTATTACGGCTTTCCTGAGGCGGAGGTTTACTCTCTGGAGGGGGCGCGGCTCTTTGACTGGGAGTGGTTTTATCGGGCGGCAATGGTGCGGCAATGCGAGAGGGAGCGGCAACGGAGAGGCAGGGAGCAAAGGGCGGAGAGTGAGGCGTCGCTGCAGAAAAGCTATCTGACGTTTTTTCAGAACCGGTTTGTACCGGGGAACAGGAATAATGCGCTGTTTCAGCTTGCCTGCTGGATGCGGGATGATGGCGTTGTTGAGCTTGAGCGGTTGTTATGGGAGTTGAACAATGGATCGGGGTGTCCGCTTGACGAGCATGAAGTGAGGCGGATTCTCCGACGGGTAGATTGAGCTAACGGGTTATTGGGCAACTCTTTTTTTAATGGTGTCTACAAGCTTGTTGAGTTCGAGAAGCTCTTTGTTGATGTCGATGGTGGCAGTTTGGAGCTGCTGGATTTTTTCGGTGCACTGGGAGAGCATGACGGTCAGTGTCTGATCGGGTGGCGGGGCTGGTAGTTCCGGGGTTCCTTTCTTGCCGTAGAGAATATAATTAACGTCAATACCGACGGCTTCGAGTTTTTCGCGGAGAATGTTGCCGATGCGGTTTTTGCCGGTGACGTAGGCGGTGATATAGGAGGCGTCTTTGGCTCCTATGGCCTGGCAGAGTGCCACCTGGGTTTTGAATTTCTTCTTTATCTCTCCCCTGAGGCGTTTGGCTTCGTCGGTGTACGCCCCTGATACAGGCATATCTTTACATTTAATCCATTATTTTGCTTACCTTTGATAGGTAATTATATCTTATTTCGAGAACAAAAGCAAACAAATAGTACCAAAGATAACGAATGATAAGGATAAGCAAGGGAACGGCCGGAAGGAAAAAATGGAGAGATCTTTCTCTATTTCCCCATTTCCCCGTATAAAAAAGGGTGTGTGATGCCAGCGGCGAAGATTACAGCGGAGATTATCGAGAGTATCAGTGATGCGCTTGTTGCGGGGCATTACCGGGAGGTGGCTTGCAAGCTTGCAGGGATTGACCGGAAAACGCTGTTGAATTGGCTGAAGCGGGGTGAGCGGGAGCGGTCTGGCTTGTATCGGGATCTGTACCTCGCGGTTGAAAAGGCAGAGGCGAAGGCTGAAGTGTTTCACCTGAAGAATATCGAGACTGCTTCGGTGAAGAGCTGGTTTGCGTCGGCGTGGTTTTTGGAGCGGAAGCATCCTGAGCGGTGGGGCAAGCGTGAAGCTCCTCCGGCGGATGATCGGGAGCGGGATGAGGTTGTGGTGATTGGGTAGAGGGTCTTATGATGTTTTTTTTACGCTAATGATTAACGAAAACTTAGGGATATTTTCAGTGTAGTTTAACGAAGAGCTCAGCCGGAGCGGGCCAGCGGCCCGCGATCGGCTGGAGCGCTGGGTTGGGCATTTTTTTATTCTCCTAGTCACGTGCCTTTCCATATATGCATTTTTTGTCTTGGCAAAGCCTATTTTGATCTCATGAAGCTCTTCTGGCTAATTTAGTCGAAAAGATAGCAATCAATCCTCCAAGCATAATATAACCAGTAGCTACTTCGCACACTACCCATTTTGCACCGGTGTGTGTTATTGGTACGATGTCACCAAACCCAAGAGTTGTGAATGTTACGACGCTATAATAAAGCATTGTTTTCAAATCGAATGGTAAGTCTTTTACTAAAAAATGTTCCGGACCCAAGAAGAAAAAGCTTAAACCGAACCAAAAGGCCAAAAGTAATGACCAGAATAACCATAGCCATATTGAACGCCCACAGTCCGAAGAAATTTTCCAAAGCCAATAAAGTATTTTATTATTTTCATAAAACTCTTCAATAAACTCATTATCTTTAGCATCTCGGATAAATCGCGGACTTCCAAAACAACCATCCAATTTTATTCCCCTGCAGGAACCTAATTTCTTGTATCTTACACTTTCAACGTTGGAACCTGATAAATCGGCAGACCTCAAATTCACATTATGCAAATTAGCCCCTCTAAGATCAGTTCCTTTTAAAATAGCTTCACTTAGATCAGCTTTTTCAAAATTCACCCCCACAAGTACTGAATTATTAAAAGTCGCTTTTTGAAGATTGGCCTTATAGAGATTTGAAAATCTTAATGATGATTCCTCCATACCAATTCCGTATAGATGGGCTTGTGCTAAGTTAGCACTCGAAAGATTAATGCCTTTTAATATCCGTATTGGTAGCCGAATATTTTCTAAATTAACATACTGATATGCATCAGGATCATTTTCCCTCCATTCGTTCCATTCTTCAACATTTCCGTCTTCTAGCATCTTTAAAAATTTTTCATTCATATCTTTAGATCCTTCGGCTAACTTCTGCCCCATAGTAGTGCCCAACAATAATTAGATGGATCCGCCTAATCAGCGGATTTTTGAATTATAACCCATATAAAACGCCATATACTGACAATTCAAAACGCTGCTAATTTTAAACATGGAAAATAGTTATCGTATTGAATCGATTTTATTTTTCCGTCTTAGGCGGATCGGCATAAAAAAACTGAATTCTGTCGCTGTTGCGGGGTGCGTGAAGAGTCAATGTACTCAGGAAATCGGAGTATTCCACTGTTGACTGCGTATTTTTTTATTGGTTAGTGAACGGGTTGGATTTGGTGAGCGAAGACGGAGCGGAGGGCGTCATAAAGGCTCTGGGTTTGCGGAGTGTGGGTCATGGGCGGGTTTGGGCACGGAGGTTCCGTGCCCTTTTTTTGTGGGGGGTTATTTGGGGATGAGGCCGTGGGTGAAAAAGCTGAAGTGTTGGTTGTTGCCGATGATGATGTGATCGAGGAGGTTGATGTCGAGGATGTTGCCTGCTTCGATGAGTTTGGTGGTTACTTCTTTGTCGGCTCTGCTGGGCTCGGGGTTCCCGGATGGGTGGTTGTGGACGACCATGATAGAATTTGCGTTGGCGAGGAGGGCGCCTTTGTAGACTTCGCGGGGGTGAACGAGTGAGGCGTTGAGGGTGCCTTTGCTGACCAGTTCCATGCCGATAACGTCATTTTTGGTATTCAGATAAAAAACGTGGAGTTCTTCGCTGGCGCGTTCTTGCAGGCCGATGGTGTGGCAAAGGTCTACAACCATTTCGGCTCCGGTGATTCCTTTGGTGTAGATGATTTGGGATTCCCGGACGAGGCGGATGCCGTAGCGAGGAATGGTGACGGTGGCGGCTTCGCTGGTGAAGAGCGGCAGGGTGTGTGAAGAGTGTTGCATGGCTGTGAGTGCTTGGTTGAGCAATATGGCTTTTAAGCCATTCCCCGGGGGGACAAGGGCTTCCCCATGCCAGGCAAACTTTTTGTGCAAGGGAGGAAGTGAGCTGCACAAGGTACTCCGCGGAAGCGAACGGCCCTTGTGCAAAAAGGCAAACTGGCATATCTTCAGCCCGTCCCACGGGGGATGCTTTTTTATCCGCGAAGCGGTTGCGTGTTTTCGTTCGGGCTGGCGGGGCGCTTGCCTTTTCTTGCAAGCGGCATGACAGACCGGGTATATCGCTGTGATTGATGGTGGCAAGGCTTTGGCGGGATGCTTGCTCTTTTTCCTGCAAGCAGCGTGACAAAGCCGCTGGCAAGAGCACGGCGAAGCCGGGCTGAAGCCCGCGCCGGAGCGGTATACAGGGGGCCCTCCCCTTTCGCGGAGGCGCGAGCGATCATGTTGAAATTCGCCTTGCCGGTACTCCGGCAGGGCGCTTTGCCGCTCTTTGGTGAGCATCCGGTTACTCTTAAGCGCCTTCTTGCGGAAGCGGAGGGCTGGTACGCGCTTTTTGCCGTCGTTTTTTGCAAAAAGCGTGCCAGCCCGGGAGCTGAAGCAAGAGGGCGCGATTGACCGGGCTTGGCGGGATAGTTGGCTGATGGGTTTTGTGAGTGGATTTTTGTCTTTACCGAATTCTTCATTCTCAGCACGGCGCAAAAGCTTTTCCGCTTTTAGCCGTGCGAGAATGTTCTGCTACTCTGAGCTTTCCGGTTGCCTGATGGGATGCTGTTGGTGGTTCTCTCTGGAAAGCAATGCGCTCTTACTTTTGGCGGGTGCGAGTGAGCAAGGGGCGTTTTACGGTTGCAAGTGAAACCTGGAGAACTTGGCAATCCTACTCCCCTGCCCTGTACTGAGCTGCATGGAGGGAGCGCCAAAGGTAAGGTGGCCCGCCAAAACCCGACTTTACATAATAGCGAATTATAGAACACGGTACTCCGTGTAGGCGCGTAGCGCCGGGTCTATAATTTCTATTATGTAAGGCTGGCCGGCCCTGCCCGGCCAATGGCACCAGCCGCCCTATGTTTTGTTCCGACGCCAGCAAGCGAAGCGCGCAGACGCTTTTCATGCACATTGCAGCGTTGCCCGAGTGCGTGAGGCGGAGCCTGCCGGAGCCGAATCGCAGGAGAGGCAATGCTGTATTGTGCCATGCTACCACAGCAGAGCCGGTCGTCAGGCAGGGCGCCAGTACCATGCCTGCAATTTGGCATAGAGCATCGAGCGCACTGCCTGACGTGCGGCGGAGCGACACTACTCTTTCTTCATTTGCGCGTCACCTGGCTGGAGGGGAACGGCGCTGGAGCGGCAGTGCAATTGGCGCTGCCGGGCTGAGTGAGCGGGCGCCGATTGCGCAGAGCGGAAGTGACGGGCACCGGAAGCACAGGGCGCAAGCTTGCTTTACCTTGGCGCTCTTGTACTCAAGGGCGCCATGCTGGCTGCTGTGGCTGGGCGTTCAGAAGCGAAGGCGGTACTCCGCTTTCGCGCCTGTCTGCTGCTGTGCAATACTGAGAACCCCGGTATTGCGTTGAGCATTTGATGATTTCTTTTTTCATTCCGAAATTCTTCATTCTTGTCACGGCGTCGCCGTTTTACGCGGCGAGGCGTGACAAGAATGCTGGAAGAAATGTTGTTCGGCTACCGGTCATTTCTTGCCGCTACGAGGGGTGGCAGTCGGCAGCGAGCGAAGCGATGCTGCCGGCTGCCATGCCCTGAAGCTTTGCGGCTGCCAGTGGCCTGCAACTGAAAACCAAAGCGCTCTTGTACTCAAGGGCGCTTTTCTTCCCCTGCTGTAAGGTCTCTGATAAGACGCTCTGCACCTTCTGGAACCGGAGCGGGTCGCTTCATGGAGCTGCGTGGAGCGTACTCGCGGAGCAGCGGCGGAATGAAGCGAGTTCTTCCCGCGCAGGTGGAAGAAGGCTTGCAGTGCGCCGGTATCGCCTTGCCACCTCTGGGTTGCTAGGTGCAGAATACTCCTCAGCCGGGTGACTTGAGAGCAACGCGGTTCAAGTCACCCGGCATGGCGTGATGGCTGGTCAGGGGATGGCGGGCAATGCAGGTCGTCGTCAGTCGGCATGTGCGACCGCAGGCTGCGCGAGCGAAGCGAAGCGCCTCCCTGATTTCTTTTCCGCTGAACAGCGCTCCCGACGGAGCGGAATGAAAGCGTAACGAAGTGAAGCGAATGGAGCGACAGGCGGGCGCTGTTGAGCGGGTTGCTCTCATGGCACTTGATGGTCGGCTGAGGTGAGCAAGTGCAGGGCTGTACCCGGCACTGCATTTGCGGATGAGCGGATGGGGTTGAATGGTCGGAGGGCGACGGGCGGGCAGTGCAGGCCAGCGTCAGTTGGCCTGCGCGCCCGGCAGGTTGCGCAAACGGAGCGAAGCGGAGTGCAGCGCCTGAGAGGAGGGCGGTAGTCTGAAGTGAAGATTATTTACTGTATAGAATAACAATGTTTTGGTGAGTGTTTATTGACCCAGCTTGAAAATGGTTCTACACCTTTTCCCTTAGCCTCTTCCAAGACATCATTCATGAATTTACGAGTGTCAGAAATCTGGACAACCTCATACTGCTTATCGGCCGTAATCAATTCGATTAAGTTCAAAGCTTGCTTTGCACCTTTTTGTTCAGCTTGCTTTTTGTCAAGAATTATCTTTTGTTCCTTTTTGCTGTTTTGTTCACAAAAACCATAAAGCTTATTTAAGCAATCATAAAGACTTATCGTTTTTGAAATATTCTCTGACAATGTTGATCCGCTGGCATTGAGGTTCAAAATATGACCGCAGTGTATTGAGCCATTACCTCCAATAAAATCCAGACGAATTTCAGGCAACAAAATTTCTGTTTGCAATTCTGCGGAATCAAGTTTGTAATCAACATTCAGATAGTGTTGAAAATCAACACTCTTTCTGGCCATTTTGTGAAAATCTGTTGCAAGAGCATTGCCTCTTGATACTCTTCTTCTTCTTCCCTCTTGTTTGTCAGTTATCAACTTATGATACAACCTGTTAAAACGCTGCTCAAGGAGGTCGTCAGCAGATTCGTCAGGATTATCTTGCGCAATGATAAGATGCTTTGGTGCTGTGTAACGAATGACGCCGTTTTCGTAGACGGAGAGATATTCGAGGTGTTTGATGTCAAGAGGCTCTCGGCTCTTTGCAAGACCTTCGGCCTGATGCATTGCACTCTCAAGAAGTGAGGATTTTTCAATATCAAGGGCACGATTAATACGAGTCACACGATCACGTGAGAAACGTACTTTTACAGCGCCGCTCTCAGGGCTCACCATGATTAATCCGATGCCGAAGTACTCCTCACGGTCAGGATTCGGCGCGTATTTTACGGTTGTGAAATATGTTTTCATGGTAACTTAATCTTTGCATCCACTAAAAGCTGTTGATAGAAACCGCGAACCAATTTTTTTCGGGGTAACAGGTAGTGTTTTATAATTGACTCTTTTTCTGTGTCTTTGACTTCCCACTCTTCCGGGATGACGTTTACTACGTCACGAAGTTCTTCTTCCGTTGTGCTCTCTATCCGACCAAGAACTCTCTCTGCTTCGTCAGAGGAAAAAAGGCCAAGAAAGTCATGTATGCCTTGATAGAGAGGGTGACTAATCAGTGAATCTTCAATCGTTGGCGAACTTTTGTTTCCGCGACCCACTGCAAGAGCACTGTACTCCATTTCATCAAAGATCATGGCATGATCAATTGCTACAAAACGGAAACTGTTTTTGCCTATTTCCTCTACAAGAACATTCGGATTGCGTGGCGAACGGTCTGTATTGTAAACCCAAATATCAAACAAAACAATCCCTATCAAGGCCTGAGGAGCGGTAAATTTACGCATTTCCAGCCCGTTATACAAATCGCCCCTATCGAGTGACCTGGATTGTCCCTTCAGTTGCCTTGAGCCGAATGCCACGCCTTGAGGTGGTTTGCGACCGAACGTTTCGCCGTCAATGGTTTCCGCTATAACCTCGACAAGGGCAATGTCAGGCGCTGGAACTTCCAGCAATTGCAGGAGACCCGCGCCTATAAGCTCATTGATAACATGCCTTCGATTATTGCCGATATGCTTGATAAAGTAGGTTTCACCATCGCTGCATTCGAACTTGCATGGCAAGCTACCTGTGCTGAGCTGCTCGATAAACCTCTCTGTTTTGACTCTCCTCATAGGCTATTGTGTTCTTGCAGTGAATTGGACTCTCCCCTTTGGCCATTGGAATATTTTTTGAGTTGATCAAGGGCGTTTCGGGTGAAAGCGTCAATATCGGAATCAGCAATGATAGCGAGAATGTCTGCCCAAGTGATGGTGTTATTGTCAGTGCCTTTGACTTCCAGCCTGGCTTGGGCGAGTTTCCGGTGTTGGAATTCAGGAATGAGTTGCTTCCACAAGTCAACAATCAACTCCTGGATTTCATACTGTTTATAGCCGGTTTCGTCTTTACGGCCTTCGCCGGATTCGAGTTTGGCTTCGATGACCAGCATTGTTTTTGGGGAGACCAGCAGCATGTCCGGCTTGGCGTTGAAGGCCCAGCGCACCTCTTTAAGTTTTTCCAGCCCTGCATTTTTCAGTTCTTCTATGCCCCAATGGCTCGGGCACCAGAGCTTCTTTTTATTCGGGAATGTCCAGAAGAGGTCGTGTCTGTCAAGCATTCCCGGATCAACTTCACGAATTTTTAAAATCTGCTCCAGAACGGTTCTTCTCCGGTCATGGGTTTCAACTGAATACTTGGCAGGATTGCCAAGGTCGTACCAGTAATCTCGAAGCGCAGCGACTTCAACATAGACCTCAAGTTCATCGGGATCAAGTACTATATCGCACGTTCTTTTTGCGAGTTCAGCAAAACCAACTCTGACGGCTCTTGACGACAAAAGGGCGTGTGCAAAGAGAAAGCAGAAGAACCGCTCTTCCCTATTGACTTCTGAATATGGCTTATTGTTAAACATGGATATGCCGATTTTACATTGTTGGCTCAAATTAAACGGAATATATAACGCCTCGCAGTTTCATATATAGCCTGATGGTCAGCCGTTCTTTGCATCCTGGTATTTTTTGAAGTTTTCTGCTTGTTCAAATATCTCTTTGTAGACTTCGTCTCTGTCTACTGGTGGATAGCCTTGATCGGAAAGGAGAATGATGAGGTCGACTTTTAGTTCGGCTTTGATATCGTTGCGGTGGCTCCAGTCGATGTATTTGGTTTTATCATCCACTATGTCTTTGACTTTTTTTGAGAGTGGGATCAGTTTTTCGTCAGGGTATTCGAAATCGTACTTTTTGGCAAGAGCTTTCAGGATGTCGTAGAAGGCTTTTTCTTCAAAGTTGATGCCAAGGTCAGCGAAGGATTCTTTTTCTTTTTTGAGTGCATGGTAGAGGTTGAGGATCTCGTCGGTGAAATCTTCGAGCACATTGCTTACCAGAATATCTTGCTCTTTTCGGTCGTTGTATTTTTCCACCAATGTTTTGAACATGATGGAGAAGTCGGCTGCTTTTGACTTGTTTACTTTCCGGTACTCATCAATTGCCCGTTTCAGAAGCTGTTGCAGGAGTTTGATTTTGGTATTCGGCATCTTGATTTTTTCAAGCTTGGCCAGATAGTCGTCATCAAACAAATCGACTTCTTTGGTATGGTCATTGCCGAGCTTGAAGAGTTCTTCGACGCCGTCGCTTTGTAAAGCGCTCTGGATCATTTTCTGAACCCTGGCGTTCATCTGTGCTATATCTGGTGCATCGCCTTTGGTTAGCTTGAATACGATTGACCGCACTGCCATGTAGAAATGGATATGATCGCGCTCGTCCTGGGTGAATGCGTCGCTGCCGCAACTGATGTCGTAGGCTGCTTTCAGGCGCTTGACAAGCGCCATGAAGCGTTTTTCGGTTTTGTCTGTCACCTGCACGTACTCGGCGGCCATGTTGAGGCAATGGAGTTGCTCCAAGGGCTTGCCGGAAAAGTATGGAGTCAGATCAAAGTGGTGAAACAGTCGTGTCAGAAGGTCGAGATGGTCTTTTACGGCCACAATCGAGAGCTCAATTTCTTCGATGTTTGTCCTGTCTGCTTTTGAGTATTGAGCAAGCGCAAGGTTCATCTGTGTTTTGATACCGATATAGTCAACGATGAGCCCTTTTTCTTTGCTGCCGTATTTCCGATTGACTCTTGAGATGATCTGGATCAGATTGTGCATCTGAACGTACTTGTCGATGTATAGCGTATCCAGACATGGTATATCGAAACCTGTGAGCCACATGTCTACTATGATGGCGATTTTGAAATTGGATTTTTCGTTCTTGAACTGCCGATCCAATTCTTTGCGGTAGTCTTTGTTGCCGAGCAGGTCGAAAAGAATTTTCGGGTCATCCGGATCGCGTGTCATCACCATCTTGATGCGTTCCATCGGTTTGATTTCACGGCGTTCCTTATCCGTCAGAACAGCACCATCTTCGCAGATTTTTGCTTCTGCCCATTCCGGGCGCAATGCAATGATCTCCTTGTAGAGCTCGAACGCAATTGGGCGGCTATTGCAGACGAACATGGCCTTGCCTTTTACCGTAGCGCCTTCGCTGACACGCTTTTCATAGTGGGTTACAAAATCTTTGGCAATCGCCTTCAGACGATCCGGGTTGCCAAGGATAGCGTTCATCTGTGCGTTGGCTTTCTTGCTCTCTTCGATGGCGTATTCACTGGAGCCCTCTTCGATGCACTGCGCATAATAGGTTTCAATTTCCTGCAGTTTACTGTTGTTGAGGAGTACTTTTGCGGCACGTCCTTCATAGACGATCCTGACGGTTATTTCGTCCTTTACGGACTCGGTCATGGTGTAGGCATCTATAACAGCACCAAAGACATCGAGCGTTGCGTCAATGGGTGTGCCGGTGAAACCAACATAGGTGGCGTTGGGCAGTGAGTCGTGCAGATATTTGGCAAAACCGTATGTTCGTTGAACGCCGTTCTCCGTAATACGTAACTTCTGGTCAAGATTGACCTGACTGCGGTGCGCTTCATCGGATATGCATATAACATTGGCGCGATCTGTAAGCAAGCTGGTGTTTTCGGTGAATTTATGAACAGTGGTCAAAAAGACTCCTCCGCTCTGTCTCCCTTTGAGCAACTGCCGCAAGTGTTCCCGATCTTCCACGCTGACAACGGCATCATCGCCAATAAAGCCTTTGGCATTGATGAATTGCCCGGTGAGTTGATCGTCCAGGTCGGTTCGATCGGTAATTAACACAAGGGTGGGGTTTGAAAAATCGAGACTTTTCATCAGAAGCCGGGCAAGGAAGAGCATGGTGTAGCTTTTCCCGCAGCCGGTCGCACCAAAGTAGGTTCCGCCTTTGCCGTCGCCGTCGGGACGGCGATGGACTTTGATATTGTCATAGAGTTTGCGAGCCGCGTAATACTGCGGATAGCGGCAGAGGAGCTTTACATCGTGACTGGATGTGTCGGGAAAATAGATGAAGTTTTTGATGATGTCGCGTAGGCGGTTCTGGTTGAACAGTCCAGCAATCATGGTGTAGAGCGAATCAATACCATCCTTTTCAATCAGGTCGTTGCCATCAATTTTTCTCCAGGCATAGTAGAATTCGTAGGCAGCAAAGAGTGAGCCCGCCTTATTGTTTACGCCGTCGCTGATAATGCATAGGGCGTTGTATTTGAACAGCTCCGGTATGTCGCGCCTGTAGCGGATTGTGAGTTGCCGATAGGCGTCGTGGATAGTTGCATTTTCACGAATGGCACTTTTGAATTCAAACACTACGAGCGGCAGGCCGTTGATATAGACAATACAATCAGGAATTCGCTTTTCCGCACCGGTGATTTCGAGCTGGTTAACGGCCTTGAAAATGTTGCATGAAGCATTGTACGGTTCCGAGTCTTCAGTCAACACCAAAGGCCCTTGTCCGGTTATGGAACAATGCTGCACATCAATGCCGCGATAGTCTATCAGCTCAACATAGAGGTCTTTTTGGTTGCGATCTTCGCGTTTCAGCAAAAAACCATCCGACACCATCTCCATGATGGCTTTGTTCGACACATAAAGATCAGCCGCCGAGTAGGCATCGAGCCTGCGGAAAATATGGTCTATTTCACTTTCGGTAATACCATCACAGGCATAGCGACGGGAAAGATAGTTGCGAAGGTCGTCCCTGATCAGCACATCAGACGTTGCCCGAAGAATGGTTTCCCCAAGGACATGGGGATAGCTCTCTTTGCCCAAGAGTTCCAGAATTGCGTGTTCGAGGCGGCCTTCTGTAAAGGTGCTCATGCCATATTCTCCACTACGCCACGCATCAGGATGGGGCAGAGTTTTTGGATTTGTGATTTCAGTTGAATATTCAGGCGTTTGCGGGTTTCAAGAGTATGATGGATAGCAACAATGCTTTTCTGAATCTCGATACTGGGGATGGGAAGCATTACGTTGCACATGTTATCCCAATCAAAAAACTCATGCGCACTACCCTCTGATTTAAACCGTGCATATCTGTCGAACTCGCTCCGAGTAAACCACAATAAAAGATATTCCGGTAGAAGCGAATCAGGCTTTGAAATCTCAAACACCTGATAAGCAGCTGAAACTGCACAAGTGTCACCCGTGCGGTAAGCAATCGATATTTTATCTCCATTGCGCGTCGTAGCTCTGTTGTATGCAAACTGGCCTCCTTGGACTACTTTCGCCGCTATTATATTGACACCAATTTGTTTCGGTGTCATAAAATGCTTGTTGTTACTTATGCCTTGAAATAAACTCACATTGCCTTCTATATTCCTAACTTCGATTGGTCGGATGTATGTACCCAAATATTCAAGGGTTAGTCGTTTTTTTAAATCATCAATAAACGAGTCGCAAATCAGTTGGAGGTCGCCAATGGTCTTTTCGTAAACCTGCTGGTTCTTCTGCAATGCCTTGTACAAGGCTACATATTTCCGCTGTTTATCGATATCTGGGATGGGTATTTCAATTTCACAAAATCGTTCCCATTCGAGCCCACCCCTTATGCTGCTGTCACAGATATACCCAGCATATCGGTCAAATTCAGGGCGATGGAAGTGCATCATCAGGAATTCTGGCAACAGCTCACCACCCTTTATGGCAAACATGACATAGGCGGGTGAGATGATGGATGGTCCGTCGTCAGTGTAAAATGCTATCGGGATTCTTTCATCACGACCAACATGCATCACGTTACAGGCAAATAATCCTTTTTTTATCACCTTGTAGCGTGACAGGTCAGTTTGAGAAACATTGGCAACCGATGGCATAAACTCCTTGTTGATGTTTATGCCCAAAAGACGGGTAACAGCCATATCCTTGTTGCGCACATCAACCAGTTGTATGTAGTCGCCAAGGCGCTTGAAATCAGATTTCATAGCCGAGTCCTTTGAATGCTTGCTTAAGTTCTGACTGTGATTCGGCCTCTTCGGCAAGAATGGCTTTGAAGGTGTGCTGGATGCGTTTCATTTCCGTGTCGAAGTCAATTCCGCTATCGAGGTCAATAAACCGGATGTACTTGCTGGGCACAAGCGAGTAGTTCTTTGCCTCGATTTCTGCGGCAGTGGCGGCATAGCAATATTCAGGAATATCCTTGTATGTTTTATCGCAATCAACTTGCTGCCAGTTGTGAAGGTTGGCGGCAATGGGGCCAATCTCTTCGGTGGTAAGCTCAATGAACATCTTTTCATACTCAGAGCCTCGCTGACGGAGATCGACAAAGAGAGTTTCTCCGCTTCTGTCGCGATACTCTTTGGTGATACCATTGAGCCTTGCTGTCCGTCTCTTCTTGTTCTTGTTGAGAATCCAGAGCGTTACGCTAATGTCGGTGGTGTAGAACATATTTCTCGGCAGAACGATGATGGCTTCGACCAGGTCATTTTGAATCATCTTGCGCCGAATTTTATATTCTTCTCCCCCGCCTGATAGTGCGCCGTTGGCAAGGATAAACCCGGCAACGCCGTTATCGGAGAGCTTGGAGATCATGTGCAGAATCCAGCCATAGTTGGCGTTGCTGACTGGTGGTACGTCGTACCCTGACCAGCGGTGGTCGTTGGTTAATTCATCTGCCGCACGCCAGTCTTTGAGGTTGAATGGCGGGTTGGCCATGATGAAGTCGGCCTTGAGGTCTGGATGCTGATCGCGCGAAAAGGTGTCAGCGGCGACGTCACCCAAATTGCAGGAGATACCCCGGATGGCGAGGTTCATTTTCCCGAGTTTGTAGGTGGTGGATGTGGCTTCCTGCCCGTAGATGGAGATGTTTTTGGTATTGCCCTGATGTGACTCAACAAACTTCATGGATTGAACAAACATTCCACCTGACCCGCAACAGGGATCGTAGATGATGCCCTGGTATGGTTCAATCATTTCGGCAATGAGATTGACGATGCTCTTTGGTGTATAGAATTCGCCTTTTCCTTTGCCTTCCTTGATCGCAAATTTCCGCAAGAAATATTCGTAGATACGGCCAATGATATCCTGCTCTTTGTCTTTGAGGGTATGGATATTGTTGATGGTGTCGAGCAGTGCGGCCAGTTTGCTGACATCGAGATTCAGTCGGGAGAAGTAATTGTCGGGGAGTGCGCCTTGCAGGGCTTTATTGGTTTTTTCTGCCGTGTGCAGGGCGGTGTCGATTTTGACGGCTATATCGTTTTGTTTGGCATTCTTGATTAGGAAGGTCCAGCGGGATTCTTCCGGCAGGAAAAAGACATTTTTCATGGTGTAGAATTCTACCATATCGATGTACTTTTCTTTGCCTTCTTCGATCAATTCTGCCCGGCGGTGTTCAAAACAGTCACTGGCGAATTTGAGAAAGATGAGCGCCAGAACAACGTGTTTGTATTCGGATGATTCAACGCTGCCGCGTAGTTTATCGGCGGAATCCCACAGGGTTTCTTCTATGCTTTTCTGGTTTTTCTTTACCGTTTGTTTCTTCTGCATGTTGTACTGATTGTTGTTTGAGTGGGTGTCACCGGGCGGTTACTGCCAGTCGGTTGGCTGGGAGCCATTAGAAAACCAATATCTATCGAGGCCATTCTTGAAACAATGCTTATATTGGAGCCGTAACATCACCAGAGATAGCATCTCCGGTCCGACGCTCTCAACCTGGTTGGGAGCGTTTCTTTTTTATACCCTGCCTTTATCATCAATTTTTTCTGCCATCCTTGAGCTCATCTCCCTTTACTGTGTATCGAGCTTTAGTTTTTGTATGGAAACAATCATACAGGAATAACTGAGTATCAATATACACAAGGGCTGTGATTTACAGTGCTTGAGCGGTTGATTTTCTTCAATAATCACGCTCCCCTTCCGTGCTTTTTTACGCCCCTTCTATAGATATTTCTTTCTATTTAATAAGGAATTTCAGTATATTTTATTTGATATTTCTATCTATACACTTAAACGACACAAGGTATGAGCGGAGATGGTGCTGGTAATGGGGTTGGGGGTGAGCGGTCTGGCGCGGGTGGTTATGCGGAAGGGAGTGAGCGGTTGTTCAGTCAGGCGGAGGTGGATGCTGTGGTGGCCGGGAAGTTGCAGGGGTATGCGGAGGTGGATCTGGCGGAGTATCGGTCGTTGAAGGAGGCGAAGGCGCGGCAGGAGCGGGAGGTGCTGGAGAAGAGGGGTGATTTTGATAAGATTCTTGCGCAGACGGTGCGGGAGAAGGATGAGGTGATCGGGTTGCGGGAGAAGGATATTTCGGTGCTTGGTGAGCAGTTGCGGACGATCAGGATGGATAATGCGTTGTTGGCGGCGGCTTCGGCGGCGCGGGCTATCAGTCCGGCGCAGATTGTGACACTGCTCAAAGGGAGTGTGCATTATGAGCAGAAGTCGGATTCGGTGGAGGTGCGGGAGAATGGGGCGCCGTTGTACAGGGGCGGCAAGCCGGTGTCGGTTGAGTTGTTTGTGCAGGAGTTTTTGCAGGCGAACCCTCATTTCCTTCCGGCGGGGCCGTTGGGCAGTGGCGCTGGCGGGGAGACGACGGTGGTGAATGGTGGTTCGGCGTTTCGGTTGAGTGTGGAGGATGCTCGGGACCCGGCGAAGTATCGGGCGGTGCGTGAGGCGGCTCATAAGGCTGGGGAACAGGTGGAGATTGAACGGTAAGCTCTTTAATGTTAACAGGATGGTGTTATGAGTACGAATACGCTTGGGTATTATGATCCTCTTTTTTATGCGCAGGAGGGGTTGATTATTCTTGAAAAGGCTCTTGGGCGGTCGGCTCGGGTGCATCGGGGTTATGACCGGGAAACCCAGCAAAAAGGGAGCTCGACGGCTATTTCGCGTCCTTCGACGTTTACGGCTCAGGATGCTCCTTCGACTGACCAGAATCTGGATACTGGTATGGTGCAGATTCCGTTGAATTACTGGAAGGAGGTGAAGTTCAGTTTGACGGACAAGGAGCTTTCGTTGTCGAGGGAGAATTTTATTGCGGATCATATTGCTCCGGCCATTTATGCTCTTTCGGATGATATTGATCAGAAGCTGGCGCTGCTGGCCAATGATATCCCCTGGTATTATGATATCGCTTCGACGACGGAGTACAAGGATTTGACGAGGGCAAAGAAGGTGCTGCGGGACAACAAGGTGCCGTTTAATGATGGCAAGCTGGTGTACTGTTGCGGGAGTGATCTTGAGGCGGGGTTTCTGGAGCTGTTTGCGAATGCTGCGTTTGCGGGTAGTTCGAGTCAGGCGGTTCAGCTTGCCGGGTCGATGGGTATTCGGTCAGGGGTGGAGTTGTTCGCCAATAATAATGTGAACAGCCATGTGAAGGGTACTTGTTCGACCGGGACGCTGGCGGTGAATGGCGCGTTTGCGAAGGGTGTGTCGATCATTAACCTTGATGCTGCAACGGTGACGGGGACGCTGGTTGCCGGGGATTCGTTTGCGATTGCCGGTGACAGTCAGCGGTATGCGGTGACGGGCACGTTTACGGCTGCGGCCAATGCTTTTGCTGCGGTCTCGATTACCCCACCGCTTGCGCAGGCTGTGGCTGATAATGCGGTGGTGACGGTGCGTCTTGATAATCATGTGCAGAATCTGGTGTATCACAAGAATGCGTTTGCGCTCGCCATGGCTCCCCTTTCGGAGGCTGGCAATGATTTGGGGGCGAAGATTGCAACGGTTGTGGATGAGAAGAGCGGGCTGGTGATGCGGTGTCGTATTTTTTATACGGGTGATTCTTCGAAGGTGTCGGTTGCTGTTGATGTGTTGTATGGGATTAAAACGCTGGACCCGAATCTGGCTTGTGTGTGTGCAGGATAGCATTTGTTAATCGAAGGGATGAGGTGCATTTATGGGGAATGATCTTCTCAAAGACCCGCTGCTTTTGGCGGGGGTGCAGCCGGTGCGAAGTTATGCGGATCAGTTTGAGGCTCTTTCGGCTGGCGCGTTAAATGCGTTTCTGGTGCCTGCTTTTGAGGTTGCAGGGTATCGGGAGTTTGCGCTGCAGGTGTCGGGGACATGGAGTGGCACGTTGACGTTTCAGGGTTCGCTTGATGGAACGACGTTTTACCCGGTGGTTGCTTTGCCGGTTGGGGGCGGGTTGCAGGTGAGTACGACGACGGCCAACGGGATTTTTCTTGGGTTTCTTGGCTGCAAGTATTTGCGGGTGCAGATGACGGCGTACACGTCGGGCACGGCTGTTGGGGCGCTGCGTCTTTCGACGGTGCCGCTGGGGCTTGATATGCTGGTGAACAGCTTGGCGGTTGTTTCGGCGGGTGCTGTGGCGCATGATGGTGTGGACTCGGGGAATCCGGTGAAGGTTGGCGGGAAGGCAAGAAGCGCTGATGCGGCGGCGGTGGCGACGGGTGACCGGGCTGACTTGTATATGGATCTGCTCGGCAAGGTTGTTGTTGTGCCGCAGGCTCCACGGGCGCTTTTGGGGTGTGCCAGTGTGACGCTGACGACGACGACGGAGACAACGCTGCTCAGCGCCGGGGGGGCGGGTATTTTTGTTGATCTCTCGTGGGTGTGCATCACAAACACGAGTGCAACGGCGGTTCGTGTTGATTTTCGTCCGGCTACGGCTGGTACGGTGGGGTTGAGTGTTCTGGCGCCTGCCGGTTTGAATGTGATGATGCCGTTTGTGGAGGTTCCTTTTTTGCAAACGACGGCAAATAATAACTGGACGGTGCAGCTTGGCGCGGCGGTGACGGATGTGCGGATCAGCGCCGGTTCTCTGAAACGTTTAGCGTAGCATGGCGATGGTTTTTACTGATGACAGTGATCTTTTGCGGGTGCAGCCCTACGTGTTTGAGCAGGGTATTGCTTCGTTTGCCTCGTTTCATGCGGTGGCGGCGGATGAGCTGGTTCGTGATTTGAAAAAGGAGTGGCTGGGGGCGTTGCATGCTTTTGCGGTTGATCTGCCGACCTGGTGGGACTGCACGTTTGACGCTGAACAACTGAATCCGGCGCAGTGGAAGAGTGCGGCGGTGTACCGGGTTTTGGGCTGGCATGTGCTGCCGCTGCTGGCCGCTACGGTTGGCGGGGCGGGGTTTGTGGAGATGATGCAGTTTTATCGCTCGTTGTATGTGCAGGAGTTTGCGGATGTGGTGCAGGCTGGTTTGGAGTACAATCTGGGGAGCGGGTACGTGGTGGTGAATCGGCGTTCGATTGCTGAATTGCAGCGCCTGCAACGATAGGGAGTGGTATGAAGCCGTTCAATGACACGCTCAATTCGGGCTCTCATCGTGGCTGGAACTCTACCGGGAGTTCTTCTGCGGCCGGGTCGTGGAATCGGCGCATGAGGGCGAACCAGTTGAGCGGGTTGTGGTATCAGGTTCCCATGGCTTCAAGCCGGATGATCAGGCTGTTTGGCAGTGGTCTGGTCTCGATTTACTGGGGGACGGGTGCATTGTATTATTGTTCGTTTGATGTTGCCTCCGGGCTGTACTCTACGGTGTATCCGAATGCTGGCCGGTATGATTTTTTGATTGCCGGGGATGTGGCGTTGATGACGACGTTTGACAGCCTTTCGGACAGCGCCATGAAGGGGAATCTTCTTTCGTTTGCTTCGTGCAGCGGGTTGCAGGAGCTGCGGATAAGCCATGGCGGTTTTTATGGGACGGTTAATGCGCTCTCGGGGTTGGCGGCGCTGAAGATTTTTGAGGCGGATGAGACTCGGGTGTCGGGCAACCTTGCAAGCTTCCCTGCCGGGATTGAACGGCTCTCCATTCCGAACACGGATGTGCTTGGCAATGTTGGTTCGCTGGCTGAGTATCACGGGTTGCGTTATGCTGATATCTCTGGAACGGTGGGAACCTCTACGACTGCTGATTTCTCGTTTTGGGCTGACGGGGTGGTGCTTGTGTTCAAGGATCTTGGGTTGTCGGGGGCGGAGATTGATCAATTGCTGGTGGATCTGGCGGCTTCCGGGTGCCTGAACGGGTCGCTTGATATCAGCGGCACGAACCAGCCGCCGGAGAATGTGACGGCGCTTTCGATGTTGCGCGGGAGAGGGTGGACGGTTATCTGTGCCAACCCGTCGCATGTGGCGGTGGGTGATCTGGCGTATGGCGGTATGGTGGCTTATCTGTTGCAGCCGGGTGATTTGGGTTATGATGCTGCTCATCAGCATGGGTTGGTGATTTCGGGGGCTGCTTATGTGAATGATTATGCCTATCCGTGGAGCAACCAGACGGCATATCTGGGCACGACCAGTTATGCTTTTGGGAGCGGCGCGGCGAACTCTGCGGCTATTGCTGGGCAGGCGGGGCATACGACGAGTGCGGCAAAGTATTGTCTTGATCTGGTTTCGGGCGGGTGCAGTGACTGGTATTTGCCGTCGGTCGATGAGTTTTTTGCCATTCTCGGCAATGAGACGATTCTTACGATTGAGAAGCGCACCTATTGGACATCGTCTGAGTCGCGGTATGAGAACCCCGGGAATCTGGGGATGTTTATCACGTGGTATGAGGATGAGGTTGAGCATGTGTGGTACGAGGATGGTGATACCAAGCTGGAGACTTCGTACTGGTTTTATGCGGTGAGGAGTTTTTAGCGATGAACAATACTGATTTTTTGGGGCTGGTGCTGAGCGGGTTTATCGGCGCGTTGACGAATCTGTTTCATGCGCTGTACCGTAACACGATCAAAGAGTGGCGGCAGCTCTTGATCCGGTTTGTGATGTCGATGCTGGCGATTTGCCCGGCTTATCTCCTGACTTCTGCCAACTTTGCAAAATTTCTTGAGCCAGAAAAATAAGTCATTGTTTTTCTATTAGTTAGTGTTTTCTG
>Ga0194037_1000323_pt1 | contig 37466 bp, 36 predicted proteins | sample JunL306m_MetaG_FD_148653 | JGI IMG/M metagenome (GOLD analysis project Ga0194037, IMG submission 148653) | Anoxic zone freshwater microbial communities from boreal shield lake in IISD Experimental Lakes Area, Ontario, Canada - Jun2016-L304-6m | ecosystem: Environmental > Aquatic > Freshwater >... | reverse complement strand
TCTTGAAGGTGTCGCCGATCTCGATCTGCCCCTCCATGTCGTGGATGATCATGTTCATGTTGGCCATGGCCCAGGTCTCGGGGGTGAACTCCTGGCCGAAGAGTTTCAGTGGAGCGACGGCACTTTGTGTACTCCTGGTAATCTCCTCCATGGCGATCTCGCATTTGACGAGGAGGCCGCCGGATCCGCAGGTGGGGTCGTAGATCTCCATGCCGGGCGCGGGCTGGAGCACCTGCGACATAATGGTGCCGACCTCTGGCGGGGTGTAGAACTCGCCAGCGCTCTGGCCACCGCCTTCGGCGAATTTACGGATGAGGTATTCGTAGCTCTTGCCGATAATGTCAGCCTCAACGTCGTCGAGCCCGAGTCGCTTGGTGCTGATGGCTTCGATGAGGTTGGAGAGGCGGTCGTCGTCGAGGTCACGCTGGCCGTGGGTGGTGGCGTTAAAGTCGACGCGGTCGATGATACCCTGCAGAAGCGGATTCTCTTTGGCGATGGCCCGCATGTTGGTGGTGACGCCTTCGCCTATCTTGTCGGAAAGCTTGCGGATGACCGACCAGACAGGCTGCTGGGGATCGTCCGGCAAGAGGGGGAGATAGAATCGGACCAGCTTGTGGTCGGCCCTGGCGAGTTGGAAGGCCTTCTGGCGCGAGCCGACCTCGGCGGCAATACGGTTCAGCTCGTCATCGAAGACATCGCAAAGACGCTTGGTGAAGATGAGCGGGAGAATGTAGTCCTTGTATTTCGGAGCATCTTTGGCTCCACGGATGGAACAAGCCGCATCCCAGATCCAGGATTCGAGGGATTTTCCGTTACCGTTCTTGCTTGCCATCAGCGTTATGCCCTTTATTTTCTATGCAAATAACAATTTTTTTAATGTAGTGAATCGCATAGATTTTTCAGTATTTCTCTGCATAAAATCACACCTGGACAACAATCAGTCGAAACCGGCAGGGGTTGCTCATAACAAAATGAGCATACACCACTCTCCCCTGCCCACATTGTCTGCTTTTCGCTATATTCTCCCTTTATCTATTCACTTAAAACCCAAACAACCACCGCCATGGCCATGACAGTTGAAATCAAGAACGGAAAGCTCTGTATCGAGATTGATTTAGAAACGCCGACTCCCTCTTCATCAGGCAAAACGCTTGTTGTGGCAAGCACTCACGGAAATAGTGTCACCTCAGTGATGATTGACGGCAAGCCGGTAACGATCGGGCTTAATGCTTATATCAAGAAGTAACAGGAGGTTTCACTGGTAGCAGTACCGGGTTATGCCGGTATCTAACCAATATGCCATTCCTGCGGCATTGAAAAATATGTTTGTTGTTTTCAAGCCCCGGAGGTGCCGCATGTTGGCAGCAAAGAAAAGGCCTCCATCCTACTTTTCTTGTGCTAACGGAGGCAGATATGGCGTATCAAAAGGAGTTTCTCATGCAGGAATCGATAGTTACTCCTCTTATAAAACAGGTGATTCAACAAAGGTGTTTTCCTCGTTTATATTGATTTTAGAGGTCATGTACAGTATGACCGTTTTAACATCTTCGTCGGTCAGAGATGTATTGCCACCTCTTGGAGGCATCATGCCGATCTTGCCATCGATTCCTTCAATTGCTTTTTTTATCATGATATTTTTTCCTTCTGCCATACGACCACTCCAGGCCTCCTTATTGCCAAGTTTCGGAGCTCCAGATGACCCTGAATCATGGCAAGAGGCGCAATTGGATTCATAGAGTGTTTTGCCGGCAGCAAGCTTCAGGTTGAGAGCAGATTCTTTTACTGTTTTTGAAGCAGTCTCATTTTCAGACTGACTTTCAGTGCTGCAGGCTCCGAGAAATAAGAGCCCTGCTACAATGAGGTAAATATTTTTTCGGGATATGGAAATGTTGTGTTGAATCATAGATAAAAATGAAATGAATAATAACCGCAGTACTCCTACCCAAAAAATACTTTGTAACTATCAGGATTTTATAAAAAAGAGTATCTCAGTATCGGGATTTTAGGAATTAGGCAAAAGTCCGGGCAGCGCGAGTAAAACTCTAATGCAGGCAATCAGATTCTTTTTCACCTGTAAAGAGCTTGAGTTTGTAACAATTAATGGAAAAATACTTTTCCGCTCTTCTCTTTAATTAATACGCAGTTTTTTTTGGTTTCTTTCAAAAAAATAAAGAGTTAACTGAATATGAAAGGTAAAGTTGCATTGGTCACAGGCGCAAGTCGGGGCATAGGCCGGGCTACGGCCAAACTTCTCGCCGCTGAAGGGGCTGCTGTTGCGGTGAACTATTTTCAGAGCGAAAGCGCGGCGATCGCTGTAGTCGAGGAAATCATGAACGCTGGGGGTAGGGCATATCCCGTCAGGGCTGATGTTCGCAACGAGGATCAGGTGCTGTTGATGGTCGGAGAAGTGGAAAAAAACCTCGGTCCGGTCGACCTTCTGGTTAGCAACGCTGCAATTGGGTTTCCGGTAAAACCTTTCACACAATTTTCCTGGAATGAATTCGAAGCAAAGCTTTGCGGAGAGCTCAAGTCGATATTTTTCAGTTGTCAGGCAGTGCTGCCAGGCATGATCGAGAGGAAGTCGGGATGCATCATTGCCATTTCAAGCACACTTTCGCGTCACTCATCGCCGGGTTTCATTGCCCACTGCTCGGCGAAATCGGGCCTTGATGCCTTTGTCCGCTCTCTTGCGGAAGAGGTTGGGCCCTTCGGCATACGCGTCAATGTGATTGCCCCTGGCCTTACGTTGACCGACGCTACCTCCTGGTTGCCCGAAGAACAGAAAGCGATGATGGCAGACATGGCCCCCCTGAAGAGAGTTGCCCTCCCGGAAGATGTAGCCAGCGCCGTGCTTGCAATGGCTTCCGACCACAACCGGTTCGTGACAGGCTGCTATGTCCCGGTTTCAGGAGGACTGCTGATGCTGTGACCCTGCGTATGCGACTCGGGCATGGTTGGCCCGAGTACGTTTCCTGAACGTCGGAGTTTTCTTAAGAGCAAACCGGATAGAGAGGCTCGGTCATACCTTGATCGGTAAAATGACAAAGGGAATGCCATGAACATACAGGTTCCGCTGTATGGCAAACACCGTGTAGTTGTGCAGCCAGCGATCCATCAAGGACTCTTTGGAAAAGACAAGCTGACCGCCGAAAAAGACGATATCCGGAAACTTTTCGGTAATAGCCGGAACAAGTTTGTTGACTTCATCAACGACATCGGTACCTATAGAAAAGTATGCTTCTGCATAGTATCCATGCTCCTTCATGTAGTCCGTGTATTTAGACGTCTCGCTGCTAACAAAGCAGCCAAGATTGTCAATTTCATCAGCTCCCTTGAAATTTCCGGCATCAATTGAGCCAATTTCAACAAAAACATAATTTTTGTAGCTGTTTCCAAAAAGACGGAACACACTGAACAGTGTATGCAAGCCTAATCCGTTAAAACCGTTTACCAGTATAGCCGCGGTTTTGCTTTTTGGGTCATACACGGGGGCCGGACTGGATTGATCACTCTCCGGGTCATAAACATCCGAACCGCTCAAAACTGCTGCTTCAACAATAACATCAAGTCGTTTCAGGATACGTTCGGTCTTGTCATAATGATTCTTGATATAAAAAGCTCCCATGACCAGGATACCCGTAATCAGGATGGTCACCCACCCGCCCTCATTGAACTTGAGAATCAGCACTGAAATCAAAATAAAGGTCGTCAGTGTCAATCCGATTCCATTGATCATCAGCTTGCGCAGCCACCTCTTTTCCGAATTCCTTTTCTCCCACCAGTGCTTGACCATGCCGAGCTGTGAAAGCGTAAAGGTGATAAACACATTGATACTGTAGAGGACAATCAGAAAATCAACAGATCCTTGCGAAGCGAGCATCATGATGAGGGAGGCGAAACCCATCACCAAAATCCCTTTTTCTGTCACCAGCCGGTCACTCAGCATGGCAAATCGTGTGGGCAGCCATTTGTCAAGCGCCATATTCGCCAGTACCCTCGGCCCGTCAAGAAAACCGGTCTGTGCAGCAATAAAGAGCAGTACCGCTTCGGAAAAAAGAGTGATCCAGACAAAGGCAACACCGCTATAACCACCCCATGAAGAGGTTATACCCTCAAACAAAATGGCATTCATGGTCTTGCCGGGTGTATCCTGAACATCAAAGAGAATGTATGCGAGCATCAGACCCATAACCGTAACAGAGAGAGAGATCGCCATGTATTTCATGGTTTTTTTTGCCGTCTCAACTTTCGGGTCACGCAAAACAGGAAGACCGTTACTGACCGCTTCAATACCCGTAAAGGTACCAGCGCCCAGACTGTAGGCTTTCAGAACCAGAAAAAGCACCCCGAAAACTCCAAGGGTATTAAATGAACTGGTAAGCTCCCGACCGGTCTCATGATAAATTATGCCAAAATTTGCAAAATGGGTGATGACCGCATAAACAATAACAATGAGGTGCGTCACCACGAAAAGCAGGAAGACAGGAACAAGAGGCATAACCGCCTCCTTGATTCCCCGAAGATTCAAAAGAAGCAGCCCGGCAACCCCAAACACGGCAAACCAGATTTTATAACCGATAAGACTGATGGGAAGAAAGCTGAAAATAGCATCCGCACCACTGGCAATTGAGATAGTAATGGTCAGGATGTAATCGATGAGCAAAGCGCTACCTGAAATAACTCCCATTTCAGGAGAAAGGAGTTTGCTGGCCACGAGATAACCCCCGCCGCCATGAGGAAAGAGCTCGATAATATGAGAATAACTTGCCGCAATAATCAGAATCGTGATTCCTGTTCCTATGGCCACAAAAATCCCGAGTGTTGGATGTCCCTGAAGTGCCTTGAAGGCTTCAGCAGGTCCATAACAGGATGATGAAAGGCCATCTGAACCGAGTCCCACCCATGCGAGAAAAGCAGAGAGTGCGAGTTGGTGGAAAATGTTGCGCTCCCGAAAATCTCTGGCACCGCCAAGAAAAAATGTTTTAACCGGCCTGAACGCCTTATTGACAGCCATAATGAACAAAACAAATGAGAGCCGGGGATATGATGTGATTCTCTACTCAACGGTATCATAATCCTGCAAAAAAACGGGACACGAGGGCGTCTGACACCGCCTTCGACTTTACAAATACGAATCAACAAAAAAGAACAACTTGCAAAAACAAGGGTATAGTAGAAAAAGTATTGAATTTTGCAAAAAAGCGTTGTTGTTCCAAGGCGATATTGCCTCCTGATGTTTCGAAGATATTATAGACAGAACCAGACCGCAGGATAATCTTTGTTGTTGCGAAAAACCGGAAAAAAGCTTATAATGGACAAAATTAATCCAGTTAAGTATCATTACATTTTTTAAACGTATAACAGGAAAATACCATGAGTGTACTTGTAGGGCGCAAGGCGCCGGATTTCGATGTTGCCGCCGTTGTTAACGGTTCGCAATTTGTTGATTCATGCAAGCTTTCTGATTTCAGTGGAAAGTATGTGGTTCTGTTTTTTTATCCGCTTGATTTCACTTTTGTCTGCCCGACAGAGCTTCATGCGTTTCAGGAAAAGCTTGAGGAGTTCAGCAACAGAAATGTTGAGCTGATTGGATGCTCGGTTGACTCAAAGTTTTCACATTATGCATGGCTTAACACTCCGAAGAATCAGGGAGGCATTCAGGGAGTCACCTACACTCTGCTTTCAGATCTCAACAAAACTGTTTCTTCCGATTATGATGTGTTGATTGAGGATGCAGGAATTGCGCTGAGAGGGTTGTTCCTTATAGATAAAGAGGGTGTAGTACAGCACCAGGTGGTCAACAACCTTCCCCTTGGACGTAATGTAGAGGAGGCACTCCGACTGGTTGATGCTCTTCAGTTTACCGAGGAGTGTGGTGAGGTCTGCCCGGCCAACTGGCACAAGGGCGATAAATCGATGAAGCCGGATGAAGAGGGGTTGAAAGAATTTTTCAAAGAGACCTGATCGGCCAGCATGTCGCTTCTCTGGAACTCAAAGTCGCGGGCGATGTTGTTCAGCCAGAGACAAGCTCCCGATCATCTTGTAGATAGGAATGGTATCGAGAAGGCCCCCCCTTTCAGCGAATGGGCGGATCTTGCGGTCAGTATGCTTTGGCAAACACCACTTTGCGGACAGCCGGTTTTCCTGAATAGATACAGGTGCCCGGCTCATCCATCCTATACTGTGCGATATATTCCGCCTCTTCAGGGATAACCCTTATTGTGGCTTTCGTCTCCTCCTTGATTTTTGTTTCCGTTTCTGGTGTGCCATCCCAGTGGGCGATCACAAATCCCTTTTCAACAACCTTTTTGAACTCCTCATAACTTTGAACTTCATAAGTGTTGTCATTGCGGAACTGCAACGCCTTGTCGAACATGCTCTGCTGAATATCATTAAGAATTTCACTGATATTCACCGACAGCAAGTCGTCAAGCGCTACTTCCGTTTTCTCAAGCGTATCCCGGCGTGCCGCTATACAGATATTTTTCTCAATATCTCTTGGCCCGAGTTCGATACGGATCGGAATGCCCTGCAGTTCGTATTCGGCAAACTTCCATCCTGGAGAGTTCTGTTCGCTGCTGTCGACAAAGGCCGAAATGCCACTTTTGTTCAGCATATCAGCAAGCGCATTGGAGCGTTCAATAACGGCCGCTTTGTCACCCTTGAGAATCGGTATAATTACCACCTGACGAGTGGCAAGTTTCGGAGGCAGCACCAGACCACGATCATCCGAGTGAGCCATGATGAGCGCTCCAATCAATCTTGTTGAAACGCCCCAGCTCGTGGCCCAGACGTAATCAAGAGTGCTCTCCTTTGTCTGGAACTGGCAATCAAAAGCCTTGGCGAAATTCTGTCCGAGATTGTGTGAAGTACCTGCCTGGAGCGCTTTGGTATCCTGCATCATCGCCTCAATACAGTAAGTTTCAACAGCTCCGGCAAATTTTTCACTGTCGCTCTTCTTGCCCATAATGACCGGCATTGCCATATACTCTTCGGCAAAGGTCTTGTAGACATTGATCATGCGAAGTACCTCCTCCTGCGACTCTTCGGGGGTGGCATGAGCGGTATGGCCCTCCTGCCAGAGAAATTCCGTGGTTCTCAGAAAGAGACGGGTTCTCATTTCCCAGCGAACCACATTTGCCCACTGGTTGATCAGTATCGGAAGGTCACGATAGGACTGAATCCACTTTTTATAGGAAGACCAGATAATGGTCTCCGACGTCGGGCGAACATAGAGCTTTTCAGTAAGTTCCTGACCGCCGCCGTGGGTAACCACAGCGCACTCAGGTGCAAACCCTTCAATATGTTCAGCCTCTTTGGCGATAAAACTTTCGGGAATAAAGAGCGGAAAGTAGGCGTTAACATGGCCGGTTTCCTTGAACATGCGGTCGAGGGCGGCCTGCATCTTTTCCCATATTGCATAGCCGTTTGGACGAATGACCATACAGCCCTTGACGTCAGCGTAATCGGCCAGCTTTGCAGATCGCACCAGGTCAATATACCATTGGGAATAATCCTCGCTTCGTGAAGTGATCTTGTCTGCCACGTTACTTGTAAGTTTGATGGTGTTGGGAGAAAGGCAATAATTTATAATGGTTTACGGATTATCTGCCGGAGACGGATCTCAAAAAAGCAGAAAACCCTTTCACTGAACATACAAAAAAGTCGATTCATGGACGCAATAAAAGCCGGGATCGCTTTACATCCCTGAAGTTGGCACATCAAGACTATTCAAACTTCTTCATCTTTTCCATAAGACTTTTCAGATGCTCTTTCTGTTTGCTTCCAAGAGGTTTCTGAGTATCCGCAATTTTCTGATAGCCTGCAGGTACAGTGAAAAGTGTTGGGGAGACTGCTTTCGCTGAAATGCGGGTAAGCTCCATGATGTAAGGGCCATTATCGTTATGCTGCACAATCTTAACGGGGAACCCCTCAATACCGGCTGCGCTGAGGGTTTTAGAAAGTTTGGTGTTGGAGATGCGCGGATTCTGTGTCTGCAAAATTCTGAAAGTCGAGAAATCGCCAAGGCTGCGCGTTACCCAGAGTTCCAGTTTTTCTGTGGTGCTGGTCAGGATGATGTGTTCGCAGTTGTAGCCTTTAATGGTTTGTTGGCCTGCCCTGGCAAGGGCATAGTTGCTGTCGAAATCAAGCAATAAGGCATTTTCAGCAGCGGTTCGGAGGTTGACAATACTGTAATTTCTTGTCTGGTAGTTGATGATGTAAGCGACATCGGGCTGGGACGCCTTCGTGATGACCGTTGTCTTGAGCTGGTCAGGTATTTTGTCCATCTGCATGACCATATCCATCCGTTGCATGTTCTGTCCAAAAAGATAGGTGACTGTGGCAGTACCATTTGGCATGGTGAGAGCCATATCCATGGTACCGATAAATTTTGAGGCGCCTGAAGCACTGTTGCTGTGGATGAAAGCAAGAAGAAGGAGAAGAAATGTGAGCAGAACTTTTTTCATGGTAAAGTTGTGTCGGTTAAATCGGCCACTTTTTTTCGCGCGATAAAGAATAGTGCCTATCAATACAATGTACTATTTGCAAAGTTACTCACCCATCATCTTTTTAAAACGGTTCATCGGGTGTATATTCGTGCTTATTGTTTTGCTCAATCAGAACTTCAATATAGTGCCTGGATTAATGTTTGGTTTAACAGAGAGGAATGGACGATCTGAAAGAGTGGCATGTTGTTGAGCTGCTCAAGACTACTACCGATTTTTTTACGACAAAAGATGTTGATGAGCCTCGAATAAGCTCGGAACTTCTTCTGGGACATGTTCTCTCCCTGAGTCGACTTCAGCTCTATCTGCATCATGACAGACCGGTTTATCAGGAAGAACTTGACCGCTTCAGGACACTTTGCCGCCAGCGACTTGACGGTCGCCCGGTGCAGTATATCATTGGAGAGCAGTACTTTTACGGGTTGCGGTTCACTGTTGATGAACGGGTTCTTATCCCCCGTCCGGAAACTGAATTGCTTGTTGAATATGCTGTTACATCTCTTGGTATCCCGGATCGAGGTGGCCCTGCAGAGGCCAGGGTGCTTGATATTGGTACAGGAAGCGGCTGTATCGCCGTAACCATGGCAAAGCTCTGCCCTGCGTTCAAGGTTACCGCTGTTGATTGCTCTCCCGATGCACTCTCTGTTGCTCGCGAGAATGCTGCAAGGCATGGTGTGGAATCGCAGGTAACTTTCGTTCTCGCCGATATGTTTGATGAACTCTTTGCTGCCAGACTGCGAGAAAACCGTTTTGACCTGATTGTCTCCAATCCGCCTTATATTCCCCGTACAGAATGGGAAAAGCTTCCGCGAGAGGTTCGACAGTATGAACCGGAAACCGCATTGACCACCCCGGAGGGTATTGAGTGTTACAAGGCGATTGCGGCGCTGGCGCCATCACTGCTCGTACCAGGGGGAATGCTTTGCCTGGAACTGCATGCTGATGGAGCGGCAGTGGTCTCAGAACTCATGGTTTTTCATGGTTTTACCGGGATAACAGTCTCGAAGGATTATTCTGGATTTGACAGGATTATTTCAGGAATTTCTGGCTGAAAAGTGCACGCTGGTTTTTTTGTGAAATCACCGTTGCTGCACTATTATAAATAATGCTTTATTTAGCATTCGCAGGGTGCAGAAACGATTAGATTTTTTAAATTCCCCTGTTTATTGACTACTTCATTTCATTGCAATTACTCTATGATGGACGTTGATGGATTCTCGTAAACTCAATGGAAGAGAACGGCAGGTGCTGGGTATCATTATCCAGGCTTATGTCGTTACCGCCGCTCCGGTGGGTTCGAGATATATTGCCAAAAATTACAATCTTGGCTTTTCGGATGCCACGATACGCAATGTGATGGCCGAGCTTGAAGATGCAGGGTATATCAGTCAGCCCCATACCTCGGCGGGAAGAATCCCTACCGACAAGGGATATCGCTACTATGTTGATCTCATTATGACTTTTCAGTCTCTTGATGAGAGGGAGAAAAAGAGGCTGGAGGCGAATATCGGCCAAATCAGCATTGATCGCAAGGGAACCTCTTCCGATGTTCTTCTGTCGGCGGTCAAAGTACTCGGCACTATTTCACGGCAACTGAGTGTAGTTTTGTCGCCGATGCTCTCAAACGCGATTTTTGAAAAACTTGATCTGGTGTTGCTGAGTTCAACACGAATGATGGTTATCCTCTCCATTCAGTCTCTGTTTGTCAAGACAATTGTCATGGAAGTCGATTTTGAGCTTTCCCGGCAAACTGTCAATGAGGTTGTAGATGTACTCAACCAGCGGCTCTCGGGGCTGACACTTGCCGAAATTCGTCGATCTATTACCAGACGCCTGTCTGACTGCAGTTGCGACAGTGCACTGAAAAATCTTATTGTACGCTCTGCGGGAACTCTTTTTGATGAATCGCCTGTTTTTGAAAGACTCTATATATCCGGCACTGAATATATTGTCGATCAGCCTGAATTCAAGCAGCCTGAAAAGGTTCGTGAGCTTATCACCATGATTGAGGACAAGTTCAGTATGGCAAAACTTGTTGAAAATAACGGGCCTTCACGGATGGATGTGACCATCACTATTGGAAAGGAAAACTCTGAACGACAGGCTGAAGACCTGACCATTGTTTCAGCTCCCTATTATGTTGGCAATATGGTTGGTAAACTTGGAATTCTTGGACCGAAAAGAATGGATTATGAGCACGCCGTACGCGTTCTCAATTATATGGCCGACAGTCTTTCTACGACGCTGTCTGGCGTTAACTAAAAAAGTAATGTATCTATGACTACAAACGTAGCTGAAGAATTTGAAAACAATAACGAGTATTCAGAGGACTATCTGAATATGGCTTTTGATGGCGATGGCTCCCAGGAAAAAAATGTAGCGGAAACCGATCCTGCCCAGGCGAGAATTGCTGAACTTGAAATTGAACTGAACAAGCAAATAGAGCAGACAAACAAATATCGTGATGAACTGTTGCGCAAAGCCGCTGATTTTGAAAATTTCCGAAAACAGAAGGAACGAGAGACCATGATGGCCTCATCACGGGCTCTTGAGAATATCATCAGGGAACTGCTTCCGGTTGTTGATGATGTCAAACGGCTTCTTCAGTACGCTCCGGAGAGCAATGAAATATCAAATGAAGCACGACCCTATATTGATGGTGTGGAGCTGGTGAAAAAAAATCTTGAGAAGTGGCTCACTGAAAAGGGAGTTAACCCCATTGAGTCAAAAGGAATGATACTTGATGTGAACTTCCATGAAGCCATTTCACAGGTTGATCATCCCGAAGCAGAACCAGACACCATCATTGATGAGTACCAGACTGGCTATCTGCTTGGTGAGAAGGTCATCAGGCATGCGAAGGTTATTGTCGCCAGATAGCAGGGAGTTTTTTTACACTGAATCGAAATGTAATTATGAAGAGAGAGTATTATGAAGTTCTTGGTGTGAGTAAAACGGCTACCAAGGACGAGATAAAAAAGGCATACCGAAAGCTGGCCTTGCAGTTTCATCCCGATAAAAATCCTGATAACAAGGATGCGGAAGAGCATTTCAAGGAGGTCAATGAAGCTTATGAAGTGCTGAGCAATGATGACAAGCGACGTCGTTACGATCAGTTTGGCCATGCAGGTGTCGGTTCTTCGGCGGCATCGGGTAGCGGCGGACAGTACTCCGGTGGCGCGGATATCAATGATATTTTCAGCGCCTTCAACGACATGTTCACGGGCGGAAGAGGCCGGGGTGGTGGATCTCCTTTCGGCTTTGAAGAGGCTTTCGGCGGCGGTAATGCCAGAAGAGGACGTGCGCAAGGGGGCATTCACGGAACTGACCTGAAAATCCGTCTCAAACTGACGCTCGAAGAGATTGCCAAAGGCGTTGAAAAGACCCTGAAAATCAAAAAGCAGGTCACCTGCAAAGAGTGCAACGGCAGCGGTTCAAAATCCGGAGCCACCGAGGTCTGTCAGACCTGCCATGGAAGCGGCGAGGTTCGGCAGGTCTCCAAAACAATGTTCGGCCAGTTTGTCAACATTGCTGCTTGCCCAACCTGCGGCGGTGAAGGCCGAGTTATCAAGGAGCGCTGTCCATCCTGTTATGGCGAAGGGATAAAGCTTGGAGAGGTGACCGTCAAGGTAACCGTTCCTTCAGGCGTCGAGAATGGAAACTACCTGACCTTGCGCGGCCAGGGCAATGCTGGCCCAAGAGGCGGCACGGCAGGAGATCTGATTGTGGTTCTTGAGGAGATTCCGCATGAACTCTTTTCCCGTCAGGGCAACGATGTGATTTATACCCTTGCCGTCAGTTTCCCCGACCTTGTGCTTGGCACGAAAGTCGATGTCCCGACCCTCGATGGAGCTGTCAAGCTTACCATTCCTCCCTCGACACAGCCGGAGACCATGCTCCGCATTCCCGGTCATGGCATTGGTCTTATTAAAGGATCAGGGCGTGGCGACCAGTATGTCAAAGTCAATGTCTTTGTCCCGAAAGATCTATCTCATCAGGACAAGGAGCTTTTGAAGGAGATGAAGAAATCTTCAGGAATTGCACCATCTGCCCATAATGACAAGGATGCCAAAAGTTTTTTTGAAAAAGCCCGAGATATCTTCAGTTAAGGCGCATTGATAAACGTGAATCCACAAGAAAAGGCCTGTTTATTGCAGGCCTTTTTTATAGGCATTGTTCAGCTCATCGACATATTTTGCTATGACTGCAGGATCTGAAATCTGATCTGGAGCAAAAATTTTTTCAGCAAGAATGGTGCTGCCGATCAGGTTAAGTTTCAACTGTGGAAGATAGAGGAGATTTGCCATCAGCTCCGGACTTCCGCAGGTAAGGAAAAGAGCAATTTTTTTACCTTGAAGGCAGCTTTTCAGGTTGCTTTGCATCAAAGCGCCAAGAAGCCCGGACGATACGACAAGATAGTAAATAGGAGCGCCCATGATAACAACATCAAAATCCTTGACAAAACTGTAGTCGCCGGTCGTCTTGCATTTTGCCTTTTCCACATAGGCCCCTGTTTCGGCAAGTTTTTGGCCGATTGCATCAATAAGTCTGTCAGTAGATCCCCCCGAACTCTTGCTGTCGAAAAGAATTATGGCTTTCATGGGTGTTGTGGCAGTGTGTGTCATAGGGAAAAATGATGGTTGCGTTGAAACACTGGACAGGAACAATTGAAAAGTACAAAAAAAAGGCACCCTGTCAGAGCGCCTTTTTACAATTACCTCTCAAGAGAGTGGATTTTATACAAACTTCGAGTAGATGTCAAGAAGGTCGGTTACTCTTGTTGAGTAGCCAAGCTCGTTGTCATACCAGCCGACAACTTTAACCATGTTGCCTGAGCTCATGGTCAGGAGTGAATCGAAAATACAGGAGTTAGGGTTACCGACGATATCCTGTGAAACGATAGGATCTTCACAATATTCGAGGAATCCCTTCATTGCGCCTTCTGATGCGGCTTTCATTGCTGCATTGATCTCTGCCTTGGTTGCTGGTTTGGTGAGAATGGCGGTAACATCAGTGACGGAACCATCTGATACCGGAACTCTCATGGCAAAACCGTCAAGCTTGCCGACAAGTTCAGGAATGACCTCGCCGATAGCTTTTGCCGCGCCGGTGCTGGTCGGGATAATTGACATTGCCGCTGAACGGGCACGACGAAGATCAGAGTGCGGAAGATCGAGGATGTTCTGGTCGTTGGTGTAGGCATGAACGGTGGTCATGAACCCTTTTTCGATGCCAAAATTATCCTGCAAAACCTTCATCATAGGAGCAAGACAGTTGGTGGTGCAGCTTGCGTTTGAGACGATCTCCTCTTTGCCGGTAATACTGTTGCCATTGACGCCGAGAACGATGGTCGCGTCAATTTTATCTTTGGCCGGAGCAGAGATGATTACTTTTTTTGCACCTGCGGCCAGATGCTTTGAAGCGCCTTCACGTGAGGTGAAGATACCGGTTGACTCAACAACCAGATCACATCCGAGCTCTTTCCAGGGCAGAGCTGCCGGGTCACGCTGTGCTGTAATGGTGATCACTTTGCCGTTGACGACAAGATTGCTGCCATCAACACTCACATCACCTTTGAATTTTTTGTGGGTAGAATCGTACTTGAGGAGATGAGCGAGGGTCTTGGGGTCACACAAATCGTTGATTGCAACAATTTCATAATTCGGGTTATTCAATGCCTGGCGAAAAACCAGACGCCCGATGCGGCCAAATCCGTTAATGCCGACTTTCACTTTTGCCATAATGTCGTTCCGGTGTTGTAATGAGTTAGTGTTGATGTCATGAAAAACTTTCGCGAAGTGCTTGGTTTCGAACTTGAAAATACTACATAAAAAGATAATATAAAACTCAAATTCTTCAGAGCTGGGAGAATAATCTGTTCATTGATTTAAGGCCAAACTCTCCATCAACAAGTTTTTCAACCCGCCAAAGCTGCCATTGCTGAGCACAACAACTACATCTCCTTCTCTCAGTTCAGGTTGCAGAAATTCAATAATATCGGCTGGATAATTTGCAGAGTCCTGACCGGCAAGAAAAACGGTTTTGCCCTGTGTTTCAAGTGCCCCCCTTAATCGTCCAGTGTTGAGCGACTTGTCGGGCGCATAACGCTCAGGCCGATGAACCTTGCCCATAATTACAACAGAGGCTGGCCCGAAACATTCTGAAAGCTCCTGCTGAAAAATGTTCCTTGTCGTGGTGTTTGAGCGAGGCTCAAAACAGGTGATAATGCGCCTTCCGGCATAAAGCTGCCAGAGAGCTTCAAGCGTTACCCTGATGGCCGTCGGATGATGGGCAAAATCTTCGATAAGGGTAATGTTCCGGGAATAGGTGCCCACAATTTCCATGCGGCGTTTTGGGCGCTTGAAACGGGGCATGGCGCATGTTATCGCCTCAAGGGGTAGACCGGTACGAGTTGCTGCCGCAAGAGCCGCAAGGGTATTCAGAATATTGTAATTGCCGAAAAGTGGAACACGGATGGAGCCAAGGGAGCTCCCCTTGTAGAAAAGGTCAAACATTGAGAATTCGCTCTCTACCCTTATGTTGAGGGCGCTCCACTCCGACTCCGCGCTCAACCCGAACCGTTCAACTTTGCAGAATGCTCTTGAAGCAATATCGACCGCCACCGGATCGTCACCGTTCACGAGAAGCAAGCCACTCCGGGGAATCAGGTTGACAAAAAGCCTGAAACTGCGCTTGATATCCTCAAGGGAGTCGAAAATATCGGCGTGGTCAAATTCGATATTATTGATAATGGCGATATCGGGGCGATAGAGCAGAAACTTGCTTCGTTTGTCGAAAAAGGCGGTATCGTACTCATCACCTTCCGTCACAAAATAGCCCTCTTCGCTGCGCCCGGAAGCCCGGCAGCCAATGGAGAAATTTTCAGGGATCCCTCCAACCAAAAATCCCGGTTTAAGCCCACCATCTTCAAGCAGCCAGGCAACGAGAGAGGTGGTTGTCGTTTTACCATGCGTACCGGCAACAACAATTGAGGTATTCTGCCCGATCAGGTGATGCCTTACCAGATCCGGCATGGAAAGAAGTTCAACATGGTGATCAAGGGCATATTCGAGTTCCGGATTTCCCCGGCTTATCGCATTGCCGACAATAACTGCATCAGGTGAAGTTCTCTGGATGTTTTTCTCGGAAAAACCGGTGAAGTACCGAATATTGTGATCGTCAAGATAGGTGCTCATGGGAGGATAGAGCTGTGTATCAGAACCTGTAACGGCATGACCTGCGTGGAACATCGCAACGGCAACCGAAGCCATGGCCGTGCCGCCGATACCGAGAAAGTAGAAGGAGCTCATTGTTGTTGATCTGATTATCTTGAGATTACTGTTGCTTGTTTAGCCTATAGTTACATAAAAATGAGGAAGAGAGCAAAATGTCAAACTTGCAGAATAATAGAATTACACCCTGTAACTATCCCGAAAGAATCTGTATTTTGACGGAAGGTTTTAAAAGATTTCAATGACGACACCTTATGCAATTTATCGACCTGCTTTCTCAAAAAGAGCTTATACGCACCGCCCTTCTTCAACGCATAGAAGGCATTCTCGACAGTGGCCAGTTTATCATGGGGCCGGAAGTGACTGAACTTGAATCACGCCTTGCCTCCTATGTCGGCTCGCGACACTGTGTCTCATGCTCGTCCGGAACTGATGCACTGCTCATGCCTCTGCTTGCCAAAGGTATCGGCCCTGGAGACGCCGTGATGACCACTCCTTTTACCTTTGTTGCAACGGCTGAAGTGATCAGCCTCACGGGAGCCACCCCTGTTTTTGTTGATGTATGCCCCGATACCTTTAACATCGATCCGGAGCTTGTCGGCCACGCTGTCGATGAAGCTGTGCAGCGCGGCTTGAAACCAAAAGCGCTCATTCCTGTTGACCTGTTCGGTCTGCCTGCGGATTATGATCGGCTCGCGGCTGTCGCTGACGATTACAGACTCTGGATTCTTGAGGATGCCGCTCAGAGCTTTGGCAGCAGTTTCCGTGGCCGCAAGGCGGGAAGTTTCGGACTTGTCGGCGCCACATCGTTTTTCCCGGCAAAACCGCTTGGCTGTTATGGTGATGGCGGAGCAATTTTCACTGATGATGATGAGCTTGATACCCTGCTGAGGTCGATACGAGTACATGGCAGCGGTACCGACAAATACAGCAACGTCCGTATCGGCATCAACGGACGGCTTGATTCCATTCAGGCAGCAGTTCTTCTTGAAAAGCTCACCATTTTTGATGATGAACTTGAAGCGCGCCAGCGCATCGCCGACTCCTACAGCACAGCGTTACAGGAGAAGTTTGTAGTTCCCCGCATTCCGAAACACTACCGCTCGGCCTGGGCACAATACTCGCTCCTTGCCGACTCATCAGCCGAGCGTGAACAACTTATACAGGCCCTGCAGCAAGCGGGCATTCCGTCGATGATCTACTACAAAATTCCGCTCCATCTTCAGAAAGCCTACACATTCCTCGACTACAGCGCTGGCGATTTCCCCGTATCTGAAAATCTGAGCGGCAGAATCTTTTCGCTCCCGATGCACCCATACCTGAAAGATGAGGAGATCGAGCAGATATGCTCAGTACTGCTCACGTAAACCCTTCAGGAACCGAACATCACACGAAGTGATACAATAATAAAAGGCGGTCACTGATTTCAATCAATGACCGCCTTTTTTTAAAACCTTCAGGCAGGTGCCAGGAAGCATTCTTTATGAATAAACCTTTTTGTAGTTATCAATAGCATGGCCAATGCTCTGCCGGGCAACTTCAGCGCTCTGAAACTCCTCGACAAGAACAGTTTTTTCCTCAAGGGACTTGTACTCTTCAAAGAAGTGCTTCAGCTCTGAGGCAAAGTACGGGGGCAACTGGTCAATATTTTGAATATTATTCATACTGACATCATCTTCCGCAACCGCAATAATCTTGTCATCCCCTTCCCCGTGATCAATCATGCGCATAACACCGATTACCCTTGCCCTCACCATGCACATCGGCACAATGTCACACTGGGAAATCACAAGAATATCAAGGGGATCGTGGTCATCGCCAAGAGTCTTGGGTATAAAGCCGTAATTGGCAGGATAAAAAACAGCGGAAAAAAGCACCCGGTCAAGCTTCAGCATTCCGGTTTTTTTGTCAAGCTCGTATTTCGTTCTGCTGCCCTTTGAAATCTCGATAATAGCGGTAACGATATTCGGCTGACCGTCTCCTATCTCAACGTCATGCCATGGATTAAAATTCATAGTGTAACCGGGCTTAAAGTTATTGAAAAACCAGTGCCATAATAGCGATTTTTTTAACATCAGACAATCAAATAAAAGCATGCCAGCATGAGTATGAATCTGATTCTGTAATACCTGAAAAAATTGTTGTAGAGTTCAAACTTTATTGATTTCTTGTCATCAAGGTTTTTTACAATGAATTTCAGTTGTTTCAGCCATGTTAGCCAAGCGGATCATACCCTGTCTCGATGTACGTGACGGCAGGGTGGTAAAAGGAATAAATTTTGAAGGGTTGAGAGATGCAGGCTCCATCCTTGAGCAGGCACGCTTCTACAATAACGAGCTGGCTGATGAGCTTGTTTTTCTTGATATTTCAGCATCGCTTGAATCCCGCAAAACGACCCTTGAAGAGGTCTTGAAAGTTTCCGGAGAGATCTTTATCCCTCTTACGGTCGGCGGCGGAATCAGTTCCGTTGAACGTGCAAAAGAGGTTTTTCTGCACGGCGCCGATAAGGTTTCCGTCAATACTGCCGCAGTCAACGACCCATACCTGATCACACGCATTGCAGAAAAATATGGATCGCAGGCTGTTGTCGTTGCCATCGATATCAAAAAAATCGGAAAAGACTATATTGTCCATACCCATTCAGGGAAAAATCCAACCCGCTTTGAAGCAATTGAATGGGCTCAGAAGGTTCAGGAACTCGGCGCAGGGGAACTTCTTTTGACCAGCATGGACAGGGACGGCACACAAGAGGGTTACGACAACGATATACTCTGCAAGGTTTCAACGTCAGTGCATATTCCCGTCATCGCATCCGGAGGCGCAGGAAACCTTGATCACCTTTATGAGGGATTTACCAAAGGCCACGCCGATGCTGCGCTTGCCGCATCTATTTTTCATTTCAGGCAACACTCCATCCTTGAGGCAAAGGAGTACCTCCGGGAAAGAGGTATCCCCGTCCGAATTTGATAAAGAGAGTCACGAACAACGAAATTTTCAACCTCCCTCTTCCATCAGCCCCTTGCGGATATCGGACAACTCATTAATGCGTTGCGGGCTTGTTTCAGGATATGACAATCCGAGACCTTGCAGGGTGTGAACAATAATTTGTGAAACCATCAGCCGGGCATTTTGTTTGTCATCAGCCGGAACAACATACCAGGGCGCATGTTTGCTGCTTGTGGCACTGAAACAGGCCTCATAAGCCAGCATATACTCTTTCCAGTACTTTCTCTCCTCTATATCGGATGCACTGAATTTCCAGTTTTTAGCAGGAGCGTCTATTCGATCAAGAAATCGTCTCCGCTGCTCCTCTTTTGAGAGGTGAAGAAAAAATTTGATAATCCTTGTTCCATTGCGATGGAGATGTTTTTCCATATCGACAATCGACTGGTATCGATGTTCCCATACACTCTCCTTATTGATCAGCTCATGAGGAATACCCTGCATTTCAAGTATCTCCGGATGCACCCGCACAATAAGCACCTCTTCATAATAGGAACGGTTAAAGATACCGATGCAGCCCCGCTCCGGCAGACAACGGTAGCTTCTCCAGAGAAAATCGTGATCAAGCTCCTGGGCGGAAGGGTGCTTGAAACTGAAGACCTGACACCCCTGGGGATTCACTCCGGACATCACATGCCTTATAATGCCGTCCTTGCCGGCAGCATCCATTGCCTGAAAAACCAGCATCAGCGAATAACGATTGTCGGCATAATGAACCTGCTGCAGTTTGCTCAACTGCTCAACATGAGCCGCAAGCATCTCTTTGTACTCTTCTTTGGAGCTGTAAACAGGATTAACAAGTGTTGGGCGCTTTTTGAGATTTACCTGTTCGCCCTCATGGATCCGCAGAGCTTCATGATCAAAATGCATCGCTCAAAGTGTTAAATGGTTTATGTTGATCGCCAAGAATTTTAAGCAAAATTTAAGCTTCCCCTTGGACTCCTTTAAGAATCCCTATAGTAACTTTGATTCAAGTTAATGCAAATACACCTCTGAAAATACTAAATTTAAGTAGACCAACTACACTATGAGCACAACGATCAAATCCTGGGCGACCCCTCTTGCCATCGGAGCATTTTCCATTTCTGCAGTCACCGGTCTCCTGATTTTTTTTGATATTGAAATCGGACTGGTTGAACCAGTGCACAAATGGCTGAGCTGGCTTCTTGTTGGCGGTGTTACGCTCCATGTTGTTGCAAACTGGAAACAATTGACCGGATACTTCTCAAAAAAACCTGCTCTTGCAATTATCGGCACTGCACTCATCGTCACCATTGCGTCTGTGTTGCCGATATTCGGTGAACGTGAAGAAAATCCAGGAAAAATTGCAGCTTATGCTCTTGCATCATCTTCGCTTGAGGTTGTTGCTCAAGTAGTAAAAACAACACCGGGGGTTCTTGTCGAGCAACTTGGGAAAAAAGGAATCGTTGTTCGTGATCCCTCGGCAACTGTTGAACAAATCGCAAGCAGCAACAGGAAACACCCAAGAGAGCTTCTCGGTGAGATTTTAGCCCTTTCCAAAGGGACAAAAGATGGAGATAAAGATTAACTTTTAACACACAATTGCATGAGGCTTCTCATTATTGAAGATGAGCCAGGCATAGCCGGGTTTCTCAAAGATGGCCTTGAAGAAGAGTACTTTGCCGTCGATATCGCTTACGACGGCAAAAGCGGACTTGATCTGGCCTTGATTAACGAGTATGACCTGCTCATCATTGACTGGATGATTCCCGCTCTGAGCGGCATAGAGGTCTGCAGGCAGGTGCGTAAAGCAGGCAACCCGGTACCAATACTCTTTTTAACCGCCAAAGATACCCTTGAAGATGTTCTCTTTGGTCTGGAGGCTGGTGCAAATGATTACATAAAAAAGCCCTTTGAATTTGAAGAGTTACTGGCGCGTATCAGAGTGCAGCTCAGAAATAAAAACCAGAATAACGATTCACTCAGCGCGGGAATCCTCAACATCAACCCGGTAACCCATCAGGTTTTCTGTGGTTCAAACGAACTTATCCTCACCCCGAAAGAATTTTCCCTGCTTGAATACCTGATCCGCAATAAAGATCGGGTGTGTACCAGAAGCCGCATCATCGAGCATGTATGGGATATCCATTTTGACTCCGACACCTCAGTGATTGATGTCTATATCACATTTTTGCGAAGAAAACTCGAGCCCGCAGGAGCTGGAAACATTATTCAAACTATCCGTGGGGTAGGTTATATCATTCGCGAACCCGGCTTGTCATGAAAATGAAAGTACAAAAAGCTCTCCTGAAAGGCCAGTCGCTTACGAAAGGCTGGTCGGCCGTGAGTTTGCGCAACAGGATTGCATTCTACTACACCATAGCAACCGCATTTTTAATAGCCGTAGTCTTTACAACCATCTACTTTATGGTTGAAAATGTTGTCTACAAGCAATTCGATGATAAAATTAGACGCGAGATTGCTGAAGTTCTTTCAGACTCGAATATATCAACTCGTAATTTTCAGGGATTTGCAAATATTAAAGACATTAAAGATGACGACAAAGACAATGACAATGAGTCAAGAAGGAAAAAAAAGTCCCCTGTTGATACTGACTTTATTCAATTGGTGAACAGTACCGGGGAGGTCATGAATAAATCAGTTAGTCTCTCCTGGTGCGTCCTTGCATTTAATCCAAACCAGTCCGGGACAGCCTACTTCAACAGCAATTTCGGCGGCACAATGGTTCGCCAGGCACAGGTGCCTCTTGTCAATCAAAAAGGGATAACCGAGGGGTACCTTATTGTTGCAGTGCCTCTTAAAAATGCACTGATAGTCCTGCACGACCTGCGAGAAATTTTTTTCTTTTCATTTCCTGTTATCATTCTCACTCTTTTTGTTCTCACTCGCTCAATTGCCGGTAAAAGCATACACCCGATTGAAAAAGTTATTGCCACTGCAGAAAAAATGTCGCAGGAAAATCTCGATCAGCGCATTCCTCTGCCCTATCATCATGATGAATTATACCGTTTGTCGGCAACAATGAATGCTCTTCTCGACAGGCTGGAGGACGCATTCCTGCGTGAAAAAAACTTTACCGCCGACGCTTCTCATGAGCTTAAAACACCAATTGCTGTGCTCAAAGGAACCCTTGAAGTCCTGATTCGCAAACCGAGAGAGAGAGAACACTACGAAACAAAGATTCAGTTCTGCCTGACTGAGTTAAACCGTATGGGACGAATGATCGACCAGTTACTCCTGCTTGCGCGTTATGAAAGCATCAAGATAAAACCGCATATTGAGACCATAGCTCTTTCCCGGCACCTTGACTCCGTCATCGACAGAGTTCGTCCAGCGGCACTCACCAAAGATATTTCGATTACAGTTGATCATACAGAAAATGCAATGGTTGCAGCCGACCCGGGAATGCTTGACATGATTTTAGAGAATATTCTCTCGAATGCCATAAAATACTCCCCATCCGGTTCTTTAATAACAACAGTCACCAAACTCAATACCAACAAAATTGTTTGCTGTATCAGCGATCAGGGGATAGGAATCCCTCAAGAAAAACTGAACGCTGTTTTTGATCGGTTTTACCGGGTCGATGAATCGAGAAACTCAAGCACAGGAGGTTTAGGGCTTGGGCTCTCTATAGTCAAAAAACTTGCTGACCTGCAACAAATAAAGGTATCCGTAAAAAGCAAAGAAAAGTGTGGAACAAGCTTTTCACTGACTTTTCCAGCACTGAATCTCAACAGTTAAAACCACTGTTTTCCCCCTTCTGGATCACCCAGTAGGACTCACCATTATGCTCCACGAGCCCGAATCGTCCAGATACGAAGAGTCCAGATAAAATATCATCAGCCTTTTGAGCTTCTCCGGGAAAACAGTCTGCAACGGCCTTATGCAGTTCGCGCTGCTGCACCGGATGGCGGGAGACAATGGCGATAATAGCCTCAAGCATATCGGGGGCGTTACGAAGATCCATATTTCCCTTGAGAGGGTTGATAACGACCGCAACCTTTGAGAGAATGGCGATGGCCTGCTCAAGGCGATCATTGGAGGGAAGTCGAATCTCCTGCTCGGGAGCTGGCCTGGTTGGAAGCACGAGATGTACCATGTCAGGATGGATCTCTTCAAGAACATTCGCAAGATCATTGAGAGCCGCATCAGTATCGTTTATTCCCCCAAGCAGCATCACCTCAATCCAGAGACGTCCTTTGTACTCCCGCCGAAAAGCTTTCAAACCCTCTCTATGCTGAAGGAAGGTCAGCCCTGCGGCAGGACGATCAATCAGCTCATAGAGAACTTCCGATCCTGCATTAAGCGACGGAAGCACTGCGTCAGTCTGAAGAAGCTCTTGACGGACTTCCGGCAAATAGAGAAGAGAACCATTGGTGATAACGGCAACAGGAGTGTTTGTAAGCTTTTTCACCTCCGCGACAAGCCATCCGATCCCTTTATAAAGCATGGTTTCGCCGGAACCTACAAAGGTGATCCAGTCGAGCGCCGTATTGACCGTCAGCGCCTCACGTACCTCCTCAAGAATCTCTTCACGGGGGAAAAACTCCTGCCTTTCGGTAACGAACTTTCTGGTCTTGCCCAACTGGCAGTAAAGGCAGTTCCAGGTACAGCTCTTTGGAGGAAGCAGGTCAACCCCAAGAGACTGCCCCAGCCGTTTTGATGAGACTGGTCCAAAAACATATTTCATAACATCATCCTTTTGAGGCAAGGGCAAGCTCCGCCATTTTTGCCTCACTTTCAGCCTCGAAAGCCTCTTTTGAAATATGGGGCAGCAAGAGGCTCGATGCGGTAAAAGCAAGGATCTCAATAACAAATATAACCGCATAGGCCAACATGTGGTTGCCGGAGAGGGTATAGATCACATCACGGATAACGCCCGCTCCGGAATGACCGATAAAGATGGCAAGGCTCTGGGCGGTGCCCCAGAGGCCGATATAGATACCGCTGCGACCCGCTGTCATGTTCATCATCATCGAGATGTTGGAAACGCTTGCCGCACCAAGACCCATACCGGTCACGACAAGACCGATGCGAAGCAGTGACTGGTCGTGCATGAAACCGGCGGCAATGATGACGGCGAAACCGACAGCACTGGCCGTATTACCGAAATACGCACCCCGCTTGAACCCGATCCTTGAAAGCAGAAAGCCGGTAACAAGCATGAAAATGAGCTGGGTGCCGCCCATCATCGGCTTGAACAGCTTGGTCGTTTCTGAAACCGGCATCCCGAAAACTTCCGCACCAAAAGGATCCATGACAACTTCGTTGGCAAAAAGCGCAAAGATGGAGATAAAAATGTAGAAGGCGAACTGCAACGTCCTCGGAGACGAGGAGAGCAGGCGCACCGACTGGGCAAAGCTGATACTATGCTTTCCCTTGCCCTGAGCTGCTTCCGCATTGCGGTTTTCCACACCGAGAACGGCCACAAGCCCGAAACAGAGGGTGATGAGACCGCCGATTTCAGCCACCTGCGTAAGCCGTTCAGGAGTAAAAACCTTCAGATAATTGCCGATGTTCCAGTTCGAAATGATAGCGGTCAGAACCATGAGAGTCCAGCTCGCTCCGGTTATCTTGCCGATATGCTTTTCAGGCACAACATCGGCAATCAGTGCATAATAGGCCGTGGTCGCGACCTGCAGCCCAAAACCGAACAGGAGAAAAATAAGGGCAAGCTTCCATAAACCGACATCACTCAGGAGAGCTGGCAGCATTTCGGCAAAGGCTGTACCGCCTATCTTGACTTCATAGGCCGCCGTGGGTGAAAGCACGAAGGCAACAACGCAGCTCAACAGCCCGAGAAGGATATAGGGTGTCCTGTGGTAACCGAAAACGCTGAACCGGTCGGACATGTTGCCGATCCATACCTTGACACCGAAAATGGCTAAAAGCTCCTTAAGGCTGATAAGCCCGAGCGCGATCGTTGCCGGCAGAAGGAGCTCCTTGATCATGACCCGGTTCAGGATATCCTGAATAAAGCCGAGCATGAGGCCGAAACCCATCTGGAACATACAGAGACGTACCAGATTAAATGTCTTCACGATCTTCATAAAACAGTGCTAATGATTTCAGAAATACCTGCAAGCCTGCACTCCGATGGAACGAATGGCACGTAATGTAACAAAAAACCGGATAATTACTGACGCAGGTGATCGTCTGTTCCACCCGAAATCATGGAAGCAAGACCGGTCATCCTCTGCGAAGAGCGTTTATTGCCGACTGCGGTAAAAAGCGCCTTCGGGTCTCCGATAATCATCACCAGCTTTTTTGCCCTTGTCACCGCAGTGTAGACAAGGTTCCGTTCAAGCATCGAAAAGTGCTGCATGGAGAGCGGTATCACCACCGCAGGGTACTCTGAACCCTGGCTTTTGTGGATGGTGATGGCATAGGCAAGTGCAATCTCCTCCAGCTCGCCGGATTCATAACGCACCTCCCTTCCATCGAAAAGAACACTGAGCGTACTCTCCTCTTCGTCAACCACCGCAATGCGCCCGATATCACCATTGAAGACCTCTTTGTCGTAATTGTTGACCAATTGGATCACCTTGTCCCCTTCCGCATAAGTGACTTCAAAGCGCACAAGTTTTCGGCGAGCGTGCGGGTTCAGCCGTTCCTGAAGCAAAGTATTCAGCACTCTGGTGCCAAGCGGACCCTTGTTCATGGGGGTCAGCACCTGAATATCGTTCAGCCGATCCATCCCGAAACGCTCGGGAATACGATCGGCCACCACCAGCAGAAGCCTGCGCTGAATATCCGCCGTACTCTCCGATGGAACCACATAAAAATCAGAGAGTTCTGCGCCTGCGTTATGGGAAGGAATCGTGAACTCTCCCCGGTTGATGCGGTGAGCATTGACAATAATCATTGAGCTTTCAGCTTGCCGGAAAATCTCGGTCAAACGCACCACCGGAAGAGCTTCGGAATGAATCATGTCAGCAAGCACAAATCCCGGCCCGACAGGCGGAAGCTGATCAACGTCACCGGCAAAAATCAAGGCTGATCGGCTCGATATGGCCGCCAGCAATCGATTCATCAGCACCACATCAATCATGGAGGCCTCATCCACAATAACCAGATCCGCTTCAAGGGGATTCGATTTGCCACGCCTGAAGTCGCGCAGAAAGGGGTCAAACTCAAGCAGCCGGTGGATGGTTTTCGCTTCCATACCGGTCGCCTCCGACAGCCTCTTGGCCGCCCGTCCGGTTGGAGCACACAGGAGCACCGTCAACTCTTCACCCTCAAGAATGTCGAGAATCGTGTTGATGATGGTGGTCTTACCCACGCCCGGCCCACCGGTAATGACAAGAAACTTGCTCGACAGCGCAAGCGCCACGGCACTGCGCTGCGACTCCGACAACACAATAGCTGACCTCTTTTCCGATGTTGGAATCACCTTTGCCGGGTCAAGGTTCTTCCACGGAAGCAGACCCTGCATGATACGGCGGATGCTCTTTGCCACCCCGGTCTCGGCTCGATAAAGTGAGACCATGTAGTAACTTTTTTCGCCCTCCTGCTCAACTGCAACAATGGTACCAATGGAGAGCTCCTGCCGGAGCGCCTCATCCAGAACCGATTCAGGCATGGTCAACAACCTCCTGAAGGCTTCGAGCATCATGGGTTCCGGCACCTTGCAGTGCCCCTCAAGGGAGAGTTCCTGAAGCGTATACCCGATGCCCGCACGCGCACGCAACGGTGAATCCATGGGTATGCCAATGTTCCGTGCAATCTGGTCGGCACTTTTAAAACCGATTCCGGGGATATCATGGATCAGGCGATAGGGGTTGGCACTCACCACAGCCACCGCATCATCGCCATAAACCCGAAATATCCGGGCAATTTTCGACGTACTCACTCCATGCGAATGAAGAAAGAGCATGATCTTTTTAATCGCCTTCTGCTCCGACCAGCCAGCAACAATCTGCTGCAACTTTTTCTTGCCAATACCGGGAAGCCCAAGCAGTTGTTCAGAATGCTCCTCAATCACCGTGAAGACCTCCATCCCGTAAGCCTTCACCAGCACCTTCGCCAGATGGGGGCCAATACCCTTGACCATGCCAGAGGAGAGATATTTCGTGATTCCCTCAAGCGTATCAGGAGGAATAACGACGAGATGCGTTGCCTTGAACTGGATCCCCCAAGTCTTGTCGTTCTGCCAGCCGCCGACGGCTTCGATATGTTGACCCGTATTGACGGCCGCAACGCACCCCACAACCGTTACCAGATCACGATCCTCCTTTATCTTGAGACGCAAAACCGTGAACCCTGACGACTCGCTGAAAAAGCTCACCTTATCAACCACGCCAGTGATGCGCTCTTCGCCTGGAGAGAGGGCGGGGCTCTCGTTCATGAGAGGGGTTGGGTTACGTGATACGGTTCAAAGAAGGAGCGCACAATATTTTTATTGAATTTTTCCAGACCAGCCGCAAAACAATCCGGGATGATTGAAGATAACATTTCACGCAGGGAGGTAAAAGGAATCTTACACTGGATGCCCTGTTCTGATATTGCCAGGGTAAGGGGCAAGATAATTGTCGCTGATCAAGTCGAGAAACAGGAATGTAAAGAGCTGCAATTTTTTATGACGCACGCCGTTGATTCGGAGTATTGGCTCATCGCCTATGATTGTTTTTTTTCAATGTTGATTACCAGAAATTTTTGGCGATTGTGCATGGCACAGAGTTCGAGATGGCTGTTGAGCCTCAAAAGGAGATCAGTTTTAATCTGATGGAGGGGCGGTTGCTGGTGCCGCGCGAGGTTAACGTCAAGCTTCTCCAGGAGAATAAAGAGGCGAAGGTCATCGAAAGCGAGGTACTGTCGCCGGAGACGAAAAGCACGGTGAGCTATCGGCTTGATGTTGATGAGTATCTGAAGGAGTTCAAAAACTTCAAGGATGCCGAAGAGTATTTCCGTCAGCAACTGGAGGCGGATGAGAAGAGCGGCGACTATCAACGAGTGCAAGAGGGGTTGAATGCTTTGGGGATAATGCTGTGGACAGTGGGGAAACCCGGGCCAGCTCTCGTTTATTATAATCGGGCTCTGCAAGCAGCGGATGATCACCATGATGATGAATGGGTAAATTGTTTGCTGAACAACATGGGTGTTTGCTACTCTGATCTTGGCGAGTATCAAAAGGCAATCGGGTATTACGAGAAGTCGCTGGCGATGCAAATCAAGCTCTATCCAGAAGGGGTGCATCCTTCGTCATTGCCCCGCGAAAAAGATACCCTTCAGCAGTCTGAAGCCGACCATCATGCAAAACAGGCATTGCAAATAAAGCGTTACCCATCCCAGAGCGCTTCGTTTTCAAGAGTCGACGGAAATCCCATGGCGGCCAGATCAATGCTCGGATACTTGTTGACCAGCAAAAAAAACTTTTGCCTGAAAGAGCTTTTCGGGTTTACTGTTTGAAGCAGATACAAAAGTATTGAGAGCATGTAGTAGGCTCTGCTGTTCAATTTCCCGAGAGAGCCCTTGATTGAAACAATGGATTCACTTGTAAGCCAGAGCTTCGAAGGGGTGTTAGGCATCTGGGGCCTTATGCCGAACTCCCGGTTCCAGAATCGTGAGTGATGGGCACAAAGATTTCGCAAATACACGATACAATGCAGCCACGATGCAAAAGAGGTGTCATCAAGCCCAAAATGATGAGCAATGGCTCTCTTGCTTCTTCCTCCTTTCAATCCGGAATACAAGGTTGAAATCTGTCCGAACGATGCAATCTCCAGAATCATCCAGCAGCTTCTGAAGAGTTCGATCGTGACCATAACGATGGTTCGTAAATCGTTGTGTATCAGCGTACCATGTCGGGCCGAATGCCTGCGATAGCGTATTAATCATTTGGGCTCTTACGGCAACCTCAATCTTTTCGATCTCACCGAGCACTAATTGCCGCAATTCCCGGTCAAAACAGTAGAGTTTGAATGCATTGTTAAATGAAGCGTTCGGTTTGAACCGGTGCAGGTGTTTTGGCTGTTGCAGCAGCGGGTGCCAGTATCCGCTTAACCTGTAGTAGCTGATATGGTGGAGCAGATGCAGGGCTTTCGAATCATCCTCAACAAGCAAACCACGATCCTTCAGGAGCTGTAGCTGCTCTTCATGGCTTAACGGTGGCTTTGTATACTGTTCCAGCATAGAAGAGGAGGGTACCGACATAAAAACAAAAAGCCCACCCTGAGCGCGCTGTTCTTACGGGAAGCGGGGTGAGCATGTTGATTACATAGTAAATAAAAATACATGAAAAAGCAATTGAAATACACATTCCACCCTCATCAAGAAATCTCTCCATCCGCAAAATCGCTCTACAGTCTTTGCTCATAACCAATCTGATACCTCAACGCACCCAATTCACCAAGTGCTGCTCTCCGCTCCCCTCCGTTTGCGTAACCTGCCGGGTGTGCAGGCCAACTGACGCTGCCCTGCCCTGCGCTGCTCGATTGCCATTGCTTCGCCCCTTGTTATAATCACCCGTTCTTTTGCCCGATATCGTATATTTGGCAGTAACAGAGATCGAAAAGGTGGGAAGTCAAAGAGACAGAAAAAGAGTCAATTGTACAGAACTATCTGTTGCCTCGAAAGAATTTGGTTCGCGGTTTCTATCAAGAGTTTTAAGAAGCGGGTAAAGCGCTGCCGTCGTGAAAAATTTCTTGAAATATTGAGCAAAGTTCCTGATGTGGAACCAGAAGCCTGTGATACATTGTAAGGAGGTAACTTTTTACACCTTTTCTTTTATTCGATCAGGGAGCTGCTGTGAGTGAGATCAGAACCACCGAATACGCAGAATTTCTTGTCGATATCAAGTCTCGTATTCGCCAGCGGCAGTATCAGGCGTTCCGGGCGGTGAATACGGAGATGGTCGCGCTTTATTGGGAGATTGGTGAGTCCATTGATCGGAAACAACAGAAACTCGGCTGGGGAAAAGCGGTAGTGGAGACGCTTGCCCGTGATCTGCAGGCTGAATTTCCCGGTCGAAATGGTTTTTCTGTGCAAAATCTCTGGTTCATGCGCCAGTTTTTTTGTGCATATCGCGATCAGCCAAAACTCCAACCATTGGTTAGAGAAATCAGTTGGGCTAAAAACCTTGTTATTTTCACCCGATGCAAAGATGGGCTTGAACGAGAATTCTATCTTAGGGCGACGACCAGGTTTGGCTGGACAACGGCGGTACTTCAGCACCAGGTTGACAACAAAAGCTACGAAAAATACCTGCTCAACCAGACCAATTTTGATAAAACACTCTCTCCTGAACTGCAAGCTCAGGCTGTGCTTGCGGCCAAGGATAGCTACACTTTCGACTTTCTGGAGCTGGCTGATGAACACTCCGAGCGGGAGCTGGAACAAGCATTGGTGCAGAACCTTCGCCGTTTTCTCTCCGAAATGGGCGGAGCCTTTACCTTTATTGGCAACCAGTACCGCATTGAAGTTGGGGGGCAGGAGTACTTTATTGACCTGCTGCTCTTTCATCGCAGATTGCGCTCTCTTGTAGCAATAGAACTTAAAATCGGAGCTTATCGAGCTGAGCATAAAGGGAAGATGGAGTTTTACCTTGAGGCCCTTGACCAGCAGGAGCGTATGGAGGGTGAAAACGCACCAATTGGTATCATTATCTGCCGTGACAAAAACAAGACCGTGGTGGAATATGCCCTGCGTACAGCAAGCCGCCCGACAGGTGTTGCAAGCTATACCATTGTTCCTGAACTCCCTGAAGCTTATCGAGCTGATCTGCCAAGTCCTGATGCCATTGCGGAACGGCTCAGGTTGTGGGATGCAAAGGGGGATGGGGAATGACCCTCATATCACTCAGTTTCTTGTAACGGCATTATGCGACGGTGATCTTAACGCACCGTTATCTGAATCCCGAGGGCGATAAGATATTTCTCAGGATAATTATTCCAGGCAGAAAGGCTACCGTCGAGGCCGAGAACTTCGCCGGGGTGAGGCGATTAACTGTTCAACACACGCAATACCGTGTCGGGAGCTTTTTTGACAAGATTCGGAAAAACCAGTGCCGGGCCATGAGGTTTGCGGTCACCCCGTTCCCAATGTCTCAGTGTGGCGACACTGATGCCGAACGCAGAGGCAAACTCATCCTGCGTCAGGCGCGTTTCCTGCCTGATGCTTTTGACGTTGACGGATTCCGGCTGAAACACTCTGACCTTGACTGTCTTTCCCTCTGGATAATCAACAGCCTCTTCCAATTCCTTTTTTATACTCTCAAAAACGTTATCCATTTTTATCTCTTATAGTTTTGAACTAAAATCTTTGTTAGCCCAGCCAGCTCATTTCGTTCTGCTTTGGTCAGGTTCCCTGTGATGATCCTTAATTTTAGGCAAGAGTAAATCCATCTGCGGCTTCATGATGAAGCCATGCAAGATCCCACAAGTCACGATTTTTGATCCGATTGGGACGCAATGTAAACGCCACCACTTTGTCCATAAATATCTCTACGCGACTTTCGGCCTGCAAGATCAAGCCACTGGTGCCCATCTCAACGCAGTATGGATTGAGCAACATCACCGGGCAGGGTAAATAACTTGGAATTGCACAGACATCAATGTTAATACGTTGTGCGGGAAAATTTTTGCGATTTGGTCGAGTCTGGATTTTAATCTTCCAGGTATCGACATTACCCGCCTCACGAGTGGGCTCACTCACCTCAACATCAAGACCATATTTATCCATGAGGCTCCCCTTCAACACTTGTGCCATCGCCGACAGGCTGTCACGACTAAATTCCGCACCTCCGGTAAAATCCAGGTCTTCACTCAAGCGATGAGACCCATAACAGGCACGCAAACAGGTTCCACCAATAAAGGTCAACCTGGCTAACAGACCTGAGCCGCTGAGCACGCGCAAAATATCGTGGTGGAGCAACTCTTTTTCTACCACCATACGCAACGGCACCAGGTGTTGTTGATTTTTGATGGCCTCATCGACCAGTTGATCAAACAAACTCATGCGCCACGCTCCAGTCAACCAACGCTAAATTTCGATGAGTTGCCCGCATGTCACGCAAAGCCTGGGGAACACTGGCTCGCCATAGTCGGCAACGTGAGTCATAGCTCAACTGCGGTGCCAACTCTTCAGGCCGCTGCCTCGTATGCACAAATTCGATGGTGCCCCACCGACCACAAGCAAGCGCCGTACTGCGGCCAGACGACATCACCGATATCCAATTGACAGGCACTTGTGAAATGACACCCGCATCGCTGAGAACCGTCTCCAGACTAAGGTAGTTAAAGCCATCGGCACGCAAGCGTGCTGCTGCATGAAAAAGCAATAATCCACTGGATGGCATCACCTGAACATACAAATACAGCCCACGACACACCCGAGCCAAATATCCAGCCTGTACTGCTCGACTCAAGAGAGTCTTGAACGCACCGTTAGAAATATCTGGCACAAGCGCCCGCAAATCATCGGGTGCGAACAAATAATGATCTGCACTCGCCAGACTTACCAGGTTGTGCATGAGACGGCGAACAGGTTGCATAAGACAAAGTCATCGTTAAGTTTCACTTAGTGTAACTTAACGATTAATTATGATCAGACAAATACTAACGTATTCCTGGCGCTTATTAACGAATAGCCATAACAATTGAAATGAGAATGCTTAATAGCGAAGAGTCTTCCCACCGAAACTTATTTTGATGACCGGATATTTCACCTCCCAGTTCCATTGCTTTTCAATCAGAAGACCACGGAAAAGTTCTCGTTTCCCCTCAAAAATATTTTTCAGCGTATCAAGGAAAAGGCTTTTACCGAATCGCCGGGGCCGCGACAAAAAGACATATTGATATTTGTCAATCAGGCTAAGGGCAATCTCCGTTTTATCAATGTAAGAGATAATCACCTTCAATTATTTTACTGAAGGTCTGTATACCAACCGGCAGCTTTTTCATCGTCAAACCCGGTTTAACTTAGCCCATCACAAGCATCGATACGTTAACACAACTCCACACTTTTTTTACTACAGTTTGGGATATAATGCTTTTAGACAGAAAAATAGACCTTCACATCAGGTTTAACGAACAGCTCTCTCCCCGCAAACAAAGGAACTCGCCTGCCATTGACCCTGACTCATGGCAGGCCCCACTTTCTCGATATCTCCTGATGGTCATCAGCCACATGGCACTGGCCGGGGGTTTTCAGCCAGCAGAAAAAATCGCCCCTGCAGTTACCGATCTTTTTGTCACGCAGCACAACTACTTCGGCAGCCCATCCTCGGACAACAGCGGCTGATTGCAGGGTTGCAGCCGAAAAACTGCCAACCTTGTCGCCTGCCAGCGACCCGTCCAGAATCAAGGTTTTCATCGTCACTCTTTTATAAATTGTTTGACAATTGATTGTCATTCATAGTTATAAAGTCCGTCACCGACCAACGCGAATGGAGGTAGGCGACCACCGATTTCAAGCGACACCAGCCCATGCACACGGATTAAAGGATATCCATATGAAGTGTTACTCCTCATTAGCCCCTAAACACCCCCTGCTCAGCCCCTGATTAAAGGATATCCATGTGAAGTGTTACTCCCTGAAGGCTTGAAGATCAATGGAGCGGTATTATCTGATCAGATAAAATGTCTTGACTGGCGGGTCAGGCAAGCTGAGTTTATTTGCCGGTTGCCAGCAGCAGCACTTGATGAAGTGCTGCATAAGCTGAATGCTTTATTGTGTTTATAGAACAATTTTGCCCTTTTTATGACCGGCCTTCTATCCAGGAACCAGCTCTCCCCATCCTGCAACAACCCTGCCAAACTCTTCCTGAAATACCGGACGACGGAGATTGTCACTCTTCACCTTGCCTGCAAACGATTTCCATCTGGCTTCATCCTTGATGACATCCACCAGTATAGAGCGTACTTTAACCATAACTCCGGCCTGCCTGGCGTACTCCTTGCGTTGTGCATTACTGTTCAAATTGCCGAGCCCGGAGAGGTAGTAGGCGAGAATCTGTTCGGGAAAACGTTGTTCAAGTTGTTTTGCTGCCTGTAGTTCAGCGCCTGAATCACCGGCATCAGAGGGATATTTTCCCTTGAGCAGGATTGCCAATGCCTCATCATATTCCTCGCGCGCCATCCGTATCCTGAGACGTACCGAATGCCATGATTTATCGAGCTGCTCAAGTATTTTTGGTTCAAAAAGCCTCCACTCTTCGGAGGTGCATATCTTTTTAAAGGTGTTGTATGTTTCCAGAGTAAGCTGATCGGCAGCCAGCTCAAACTGGAGTGCAAGATATTGCTCCCTGTTTCCATCCTCAAGGGCTCGGTCAGAGAGAAAGGTTTGCAGTCCATCCATCCGCCCCTCGCCGTTCTTCATCCCCTCAGCAGCAATCGCGAGAGCCTCCTTGCGACTGCCTTCATCCCAGTAGAAGGTGACCAGATCGTGGTAATCGTCACCGTATTTCAGTTTCTTGTGACGTAGCTCAAGATATTTCTCCCGGTCACCAAGTTTGCGGTAAATTTGCCGAGCATGATCGGTCGGCCAATCTTTGTTGAGAGCGTCCAACTCCAATGCCAGATTGCGCCAGTCTTCATCACTGCGACAAGTAGCATAAGCCAGGTCATAGAGCAAATCATCCATGCCTGCATTGCCGCTCTCAATGAATGGCAGCACTTCATCAAGGAGTTCCCGACGAGACTCCTCGTCAACCTCTGACTCCTCCAGTATTTTCTGGATCTCCTGCATCCGTTCTGCGACATCATCTTCCGTGTCATAATCACCGCCTCCACGTTCGTCGAGTTCCTCCAGATCGGAATATAACTCCCCCCAAAGGGCCAGTATGATCTCGCCTTCCGAACGACTTTTCTGCCCGGAGGTAAGCGTGATGTGCTTTTTCAGGTAGTCAAAGCATTCACGCCGAACATCAGGGCGATAGAGGGAAAGCTCTGAAATTAATTTGATCAGCAGCTCTGGCTTGGCAGCCTGGAGCAACTCAACCAGCGGGTCCAGCTCAATTTTATTTTTTTCCATAATTACATCCATGGGTGAAAGTGAACGATCAGCGCCATACTATCGAACAGTCGTCATAATTTAACCAAAACATCAAAACACTCAAGCCTCCAGAAACACAATCTCGTCTGGAAGATCACTTAACCTGCTACCGCCCTCATCAGTGACAACAAAGGTATTTTCGATGCCGATAACCCCTTTGCCGGGAATGACAAACTTTGGCTCGACTGCAATGACCTGGTTGGCTTGCAATGGCACCGCAAACCCTTTGGAAAGTACCGGAAGCTGATCCAGTTCAAGGCCAACGCCATGACCGACAAATTTTGCCTGTTCACCTGGCATCCCCATAAAACAGGAGCCCAGCCCGGCCTCTTCGGCCATTGATGCGGAGGCAAGAAAAAGCTCTTCGCAAATTGCACCGGGTTGCATGGCATGACGCACCATCTCCTGAATATTGATGGCAACATCGAATGCCCGCTGCAATTCAGGGTCAAGCATTCCGATCACAAACATGCGGGTCATATCGGCAATGTACCCATTGAACACCCCGACGTAGTCCATAAGAATCGGTCGGTTCACCTGAATTTCATCATAAGAGGCGCCATGCGGTGAAGCGCTTGACAACCCCTTGCCTGTCACCGGGCCGTCAAAAAAACCGCTGCTTACCCCTCCGGAGGAAACTGCAAGACCAAAGAAAAGCTCCTGATTAAAGGCACGCATTCTTATATATCCCTCATGCCCTGCTTTGCGGAGACGATATTCCATTTCGACAGAGAGATCAAGCTCACGCATACCCGCTTTCAGGAACTGAGGCACCCCGGCAAACACCGATGCAAGCTTGCCAGCGCTGTACTTCAGTTGCTCAAGCTCAAAAGGCGACTTGACTGACATGACTTCACGAATCATCATTGAGATATCGACAAAAGTCCGCCCTGGAAGCGCCCGGCTGTAGTATGTGTGCTGCTGCACCGGAAGAGCGTCAAAGGTCATCCCTATGTTGATGTACTCTTCACTGAAAACAGAGGCTAACTCCTTGCTTGAGGGAAAAGGACGGATATCGGCAATCGGACTCTCCTCCTTTGCCCGAGACAGGCTTTTGCGAACCAGCAGCACAGGTTGGCCATTTGCCGGAATCCAGAGTATGGCGTTCTGGCGGGTGCCAGTGAAATAATAGATATCAATCGGCAGAACAAGGAGAGCTGCATGCACATTCTTGTTCCTGAGCATTTCCTGCAAACGGAATACCCGCTGTTGTGATTCGGTTTGTGTCAGCATGGCTTGTTACTGGATTTATATTTTTGCAGTTCCGGGAAGCCGTCAAATATACCGTTTCCTCCAGGCAGACAAAAGAAATTTTGATCGCCTTGTGTATATTGCCCGTAGTGCCTGTCTTGCTCTCTCTATGACCAACACATCGCAATGGATACTCTAAGTCTCATGCAGAAAATCATTGAACCATCATCATGAAAACCCTTGCAAGCTTTATAGCAGGAATACCGAAGGCGGAGCTGCATCTCCATATCGAGGGCACACTTGAACCCGAAATGATGATGGCGACAGGAAAACGTAACGGTATATCGCTTCCCTGGCCTGACGCCACTGCGGCCCGCAAGGCGTATAATTTTAACAGCCTTCAGTCATTTCTCGATATCTATTATCAGGCAACTGCTGTGCTGATAACCGAAGAGGATTTTTATGATCTGACCATTGCCTACCTCAAAAAGGCTGCATCACAGAATGTCCGTCATGTTGAACTTTTTTTTGATCCACAGAGTCATACTGCACGAGGAGTCGGGTTTGAAACGATTGTCCAAGGAATTGAACGGGCTCTGGTTGAGGCAAACAGCTCCCTTAATATTTCGACAAAGCTGATTATGTGCATTCTGCGCCATCTGAGTGAAAAGGAGGGCATGGAGGTACTGGAAAAAGCGCTTGCATGGAAACCGTGGATAGCGGGCATCGGCCTTGACTCATCGGAGCAGGGAAATCCTCCGAAAAAGTTCAGGAAGCTGTTTGAACGGGCACATCAGGAAGGATTTTTTACGGTGGCTCATGCTGGAGAAGAAGGAGGGGCTGCTTCAGTAAAGGAAGCTCTTGACACCCTGCACGTCAGTCGTATTGATCATGGGGTGCACTGCATGGAAGATGAAAAGCTTGTCACTGAACTTGTCAACAAGCAGATTCCGCTGACCGTCTGTCCATTATCAAACGTCAAGTTGAGGGTCTTCAAAAACATGAGCGAACACAATCTTAAGATAATGCTGCAAAAAGGGTTGTGTGTCACCATCAATTCGGATGACCCAGCCTATTTCGGTGGCTATATCAACGAAAATTATGTAGAGGCTGCAAAGGCTCTTGACCTTGATTATCTTGATATCATAAAGCTTGCACAAAATTCTTTTGCGGCATCATCACTGAACCCCATTCACAAAAAGCTTTATCTGAAAGAAATAGATCGTTACTCCAGCCAACAGATTAACTGAGCAAACACACTTTTTTCTATGGGCAACCTTACTTCAAGCACGCTCTCACCTCTCTTTTCAGAGGAAACAATCAAACAACGCGTCAGAGAAATTGGCCGGCAGATCTCTGAAGACTATGCCAGAGTAACTTCAGACTCTCCTCTCTTTCTTGTTGTTGCCCTTAAAGGAGCCTTTATGTTTGCCGCTGATCTGGTGCGTTCCATAACGGTTCCCTGCCGCATTGATTTTATCCATGCATCAAGCTATGGTTCGGGAAAAACCTCGTCCGGAAACGTAAGCATCAGGCACAACCTGGACGTTACCGGACA
>Ga0194037_1000322_pt1 | contig 37507 bp, 29 predicted proteins | sample JunL306m_MetaG_FD_148653 | JGI IMG/M metagenome (GOLD analysis project Ga0194037, IMG submission 148653) | Anoxic zone freshwater microbial communities from boreal shield lake in IISD Experimental Lakes Area, Ontario, Canada - Jun2016-L304-6m | ecosystem: Environmental > Aquatic > Freshwater >... | reverse complement strand
GGGACTTTATGATTGGAAGATACCTATCAGCTTTTCTGTGCAGGGTGTTGTAAATAAATCGTATTCTATAAATTCAAAAATTAATGTGCCATATACTATTGTTACAACCAATATTAATTCGAGCAAATGTTTAATTCGGGCTTTGAATATTTCTGATAATAATTCAATAATAGGAATTACTAATAAACCATTTACTATTCTTACAACTGCTGCGCCAAATAAAAACGATCTGATATTTCCTGTCGTTAAGGACACTTTGTATTCAAAAGATTTAGCTATTAAGTTAAAGGCATATAACTCAAATAATAAAACTGTTAGTTATTCGGTCATTAAAGGCACTGCTATACTAGCAAACGATACACTTTTAATTAATAATCCAGGTACTGTAACTATTGCAGCTGTAACCCCTGGTGATTCTACTCATTTACCTTCTGACAGTATTTTTCAACAATTTTGTATTTACCCAAATAGTCCAGCTATCATTTATAAAGGGGCAACTACACTTTGTAAAGGTGATTCTAGTATTCTTTTATCATCTATATCTACAAATAATCAATGGTTTCTTGATACAATAAAGATAGATGGGGCTGTTAGCTCTAAAATACAAATTAATACAACTGGAAATTATCGATTGGCTTCTGTTATTGATGGATGTCCAAGTAATCTAAGTACTCAAATTTCAATTACATTTATTTCATCTCAATCAATCCCAGTTATAAGTAATCAACTTCCCCTGGTTTTTAATATTGGAGACAGTACTGTTTTGACATCCTCGATTGCAGTAGGTAATCAATGGACATTAAATGGAGTCGATTTAATTGCTGAAACTGGTCAAACTTTAATAGTTAAGAATTCAGGCATTTATACTGTAAAAGTTTCTTCTGCATCAGGTTGTAGTGCTACTTCTTTACCAGTAACTATTACTACTAATCAAGTGCTGATAAATGTTCCAGTCATAAGTAATAATAAGCCATTAGCTTTTTGCTTAGGAGATAGTATTGTTTTGAATTCTTCTATAAATTTTGGGAATAGATGGTATCTAGATGGTGTATTATTAGCTGGAGACTCATTGCAGATGTATACGGCCAAAGTGGGCGGTAGCTATAAAGTTGTAAATAAAACTATATCCTCTAAAGCAGTTGAAGTTATTGTTTATCCGATTCCTCTAAAGCCTATTATAACAAGTAATATGCTAAGAGTCTTGGTGAGTAGTTCTAATCAAGGGAATCAATGGTATTCAGACACATTAAATACCATATCGGGGGAAACAAATATTTCATTTAAACCGATCGTGAATGGAATATATTCTGTTAGAGTAACTATAAACGATTGTATTAGTGCATTTTCTGAAAAATATATTTATCAGGATCGGCCAAATCCAAATTTTAATTTGATTATTGATTCTGTTTTAAATGTGTATCCTAATCCTGCACATAATCTGATATCAGTAACTTTTAATACCGTGCAAACCGATCTTGTAAAAATTGAACTTTTAGATTTTAGTGGGAAAGCTGTGATGTCAAAATCAAATGTAAAAGACAAAGAACAAATTGAAATTTCAATGCTGACGCCGGGTATTTATACGTTAAGTATTTATGACAGAAAAGCCCAACTAATTGGTACTTACAAAATAATTAAGCTTTAGAGAATCCATTTCACCACTAACGCCAGTAAAGCATAAATACAAGTAGCTATAAAAATGCCACGAGCAGTTTTGTCGATTTGTTTGTTGATATATATTGTAAATACCACTGCATTTGCAATTAAGGAAATACTAATAATGCCCGACATTAATGATTTTTGTTCCAGCATTACAGTAAAAAATTCTTTTAAAGTAAATAACCTGAACTGAATAAAATAATAGGCAAACATTCCTACAATGGGCGTAACGAAACCCAATAATAAACCGAGTTTCAAGTCGTCTTTTTTAAACATTAGGAGTGTAGTTTTTTTTCAAGTTTAGTTTTCAACACATAGTGTGTAAGATCAAATTGAACTGGTACAACACTCACGTAATTATTTTTCAGTGCCCATACATCGGTGTCTTTTGCTTTGTCGAAGTTTTTAAATTCGCCAGTGAGCCAAAAGTATCTTCTTCCATGAGGGTCTTTTCTTTCATCAAACTTTTCTTCGTACTTGGCATATGCCTGCTTGCATACTTTGATGCCTTTAATTAATTTAGCATCAACAGCTGGAATGTTTACATTTAAACAAAGGTGTTTGTCAAGATTTTTATTCTTTAAAACAAATTCAACAATTTTTCTCGCATAGATCTTCGCAGCAGCAAAATCGGCTTCAATACTATAATCCAATAAACTAAAACCGATGCTTGGAATACCTTCAATTGATGCTTCCAATGCAGCCGACATGGTTCCTGAATAAATTACATTAATCGAATGATTGGCACCATGATTTACACCGCTGATGCAGATATCTGGTTTTCTGTGTAACACTACATCTACTGCTAACTTCACACAATCAACCGGTGTGCCACTGCAGCCATATGTTTCAACTCCTTCTATTCCTGGAACTTTTGATAAACGAAGCGGATGTCCAATTGTAATTGCATGTCCCATTCCACTTTGAGGTTTATCAGGGGCAACTACATATACTTTACCTAATCCTTTCATCGCTTCGGTTAAGGCTCTGATACCCGGAGCGGTTACACCATCATCATTGGTTATAAGTATGATTGGTTCATTTATCTTCTTTACTTTAGACATAGTTGCAAGTTAAGTTAAAAGTCAAAAGTCAAAAGTCAAAAGTGCGAATAAAGAAATAAAACCTAGTTTCCCCTCCATCGCATGCGATGGAGGGGTGGCTGGAGCGACTGAGCGAACAGACGGGGTGGTAAATAACTTGAATGTTAAGAATTAGTTGATCGTAAAAAAATCAAACCTCAATATTGATTTGACAAAATATTTAATGTAAAAATCAAAAATTAAATTTGGAATAACTAAAAATATTAGTATTTTGCAGCTAAATCAATTAGTTATGTCAAACGCAGGGAAAAATTTAAAGTACCTACGCAAATTGCGTGGCTGGACACAGGAAGAGTTTGCTAACAAGCTCAAAATCAAGCGGTCTTTGGTGGGCGCTTATGAAGAAGAGCGGGCTGAACCTCGCCTGGAAGTGATGGAAGCTATTAGTAATATTTTTAAACTGAGTCTGGAAGATTTTCTATTCAAAGATCTCTCTTCAGATTCTAGTGGTGGTAATTATCTGGAAAAGCGAAGAATGATGAAAATGGATGCTGAAATAGCATCTATTAGTTTTGTACCTGTAAAAGCAGCAGCAGGTTATTTGGCTGGATATGCTGACCCTGAATTTGTAGATGAACTGAATACTTTTACGCTTCCCATGTTGGCTCCCGGACAATACCGTGCTTTTGAAATAGTAGGAGACAGTATGTTGCCTACCCCAAGCGGTAGCGTTATTGTTGGCGAAAGAGTAGATGACCTGGAAGAATTAAAAAACAGTAATACTTATGTTGTACTGTCTCGTAATGAAGGAGTAGTATACAAACGTGTCATGAAAAATAATCGTGCCAAAGATAAGCTTACTATGATCAGCGATAACCCCCAATATGAGCCCTATTATGTTAGTGCTGAAGATGTTTTAGAAGTTTGGAAAGCTGTATATATTTTGCAAAAAGCAAATTTGGGTCCAAGGTGGGATGTTAATCAATTGGCAGGTATGGTCAATAACTTACAAGAACAGGTAAGTACACTGAAGAAGAAGTTTAATTAAAAAAAACAGATATGATTTAGAAAACAGCCCTGATCGGCTGTTTTTTATATTAAGACGCCATTTATCCATTTTCATTTTTGATTAAAGCTCATTTCTTTAGTTTTGCTTTCTGATGATGAAGAAATTACTGTTGTTTATTGTATTTGCCATTTTGTTTTCTTCTCTTGAAGCACAAGAGAAAAACTTAGAAGCATTTAAGATAAATACAACTATAAAAATTGATGGTATTCTAGATGAACCAGTTTGGAGCCAAGCTGCAATCGCTGATAGTTTTGTTGAGAATAGCCCCAACTTTGGTGCAATCCCCAAATATCCAACAATCGTTCGTGTCTTATATAGCGATCAAGCCGTTTATGTGGGCGCTTATATATATGATGATCCCAAAAAAATACGCAAACAACTTACTGCACGTGACGGAGAACAGCGGCAGGATATAGATTATTTCAGTGTATTCTTTGACACTTATAATGATAACCAAAATGGGTATCAATTTTTGGTTACTGCGAGAAATGTACAAACAGATGGCCGTTTAGTAGCGAATAAAGTTTCTCAATTTGGATTGCCCACAGATTATAGCTGGGATGCAGTCTGGGAAAGTAAAGTAACGATTCAAAAAGATGGATGGATTGTTGAAATGAAAATTCCTTATTCTGCATTGCGTTTTTCAAAAAAAGATGTTCAGGATTGGGGCATCAATTTTCAACGATATTCGAGAAGGTATAGCGAAAGCTCTTTTTGGAACAAAGTGGATCCTAATCAGAACGGATTTGTAAATCAATTTGGTAATCTTACTTCTGTTAAAGATATTGTTCCACCGCTGCGCTTATCATTCTTGCCCTATATTACTTCTGGAGTTCGCACTACTCCTTTTGCAGATGGTACCACAAAAACTACCATTCTACGAAATGGGGGAATGGATGTGAAATATGGTGTGAACGAAAGCTTTACTTTGGATGCAACGCTGATACCCGATTTCGGTCAGGTTGTTTCTGATAATGTGGTTCTTAATCTTACACCTTATGAAGTTCAGTTTCAGGAAAACAGACCATTCTTTACAGAAGGAATTGAACTCTTTAATAAAGCCGGATTGTTTTATTCGAGAAGGGTAGGCGGTACACCCACTAACTATAGTACTGTAAAAACGGATGTACAAAATAATCCAAATTTAGAAATGATATCCAATCCTGGAATCACACAACTATATAATGCAACTAAATTTTCAGGTAGAAATAAATCTAAACTAGGAATTGGGGTATTCAATGCGGTAGCCGCGCAAATGAATGCAGAAGTGTTGGATAAAACAACCGGAAAAATTAATAAGATTGAAACAGAGCCTTTAACTAATTACAATATCATTGTACTAGACCAAGCATTGAAAGGCAGATCTTCCATCACTTTTACGAACACCAATGTATTACGTAGTGGAGGATCTAGAAATGCAAATGTGAGTGGATTAGATATCAATTTGTTTGATTCTGAAAATAGATACAATTTTGCCTGGAGCTCACGATATAGCTCAATTACAGGGTTAGATAAGCATGATGGATATGCAAACACTTTTAAGTTTGCAAAAATTAGAGGCCATTGGCAATACAGCATTTTAAACAATATTGAATCGAAAAGATATGATCCTAACGATCTTGGATTTTTAAGAGCGCCAAATGAATTTTCTGCTATTGGAAAAATTGGATACTACGTATTTACTCCAACTAAAAATTTCTTTAGTCAGAATTATACTTTCTCAGTGTTGCCAGTTTATTTATTAACACCTTTTAAATTTTCAAGTAACCAATACCAAGGAACTGCTTTTTGGTTTTTCAAAAACTTCTGGGACCTTACTATAAAAACTATCGTTGTTCCTGAATGGCAGAAAGATTATTTCGAAATGCGTACCGAAGGGAAAGTAATGAAGCGCCAACCTTATTGGTTCACAGGATTCAGTGGAAGTACCGATAGTCGTAAAAGCTTTTTTGTTCGTTTTGGTCTAGCGTATGCAGCAGCACCACATTTTCCTAATGATTCCTATCATAATTTTTTAATTGGACCAAGATATCGTTTCAATGAACATTTTAGTCTTGATTGGGAGTTGACCAAAGAGCAAGATAATGGCCAGTATGGCTTTGCCTTCTTTGATCCCAATGGAGAACCAGTAGCAGGTCGTAGGAAAAACACTAATTTTTCAAATGTATTAAGTGGCATCTATAATTTTACTCCGAGAATGAATCTTACAATGCGTGCCCGTCATTATTGGAGCCAAGCTTTATACAGTAATTTCTTTACTACAGATATTAATGGAGATTATATTCCACATGCATTTGTAGCCGGACAAGATCAAAATTTTAATGCCTTTAACTTGGATATGTTTTATACCTGGGATTTCAAATATGGGAGTAAGCTAATAGTAGGTTGGAAAAATGCATTAGGAAGTGATTTCCCGATTAATGGTCAATTGTATAATCGATATACGCAAAATTTTTCGCAGGTATTTCAACAGCCTCATGGAAATGAATTCAATGTCAGACTTATTTATTATATCGACTATCTGACCTTGCAAAAGAAACAACGTACTTAACAATTTAGTCCTCAAAAATTGTTTTTGCCAGTCGAAAAGTATTGCAATGCGCTTCAACAATTGTTTTAATATCAGGACTATAGCCACCACCCATTGCAACAGTTACAGGTAAATGATATTCCTTTAATGTTTCAAAAACAAATGCGTCTCTTTCTTTGCAACCGGCCAAAGTGATTTTCAATTTGCCAAACTTATCTGTTTCTAATATGTCTACTCCAGATAAATAAAAAGCAAAGTCGGGCTTTTCTTCTACTATTATTTTAACAAGGTTATCTTTCAATAATTGAAGGTATTCTGGGTCAGTAATTCCATCGCTAAGCGGAATGTCTAAGTCTGATATTTCTTTGTGAAAAGGATAGTTGTGTGCCCCATGCATGCTAAAAGTGAACACCTGGTTATTGTTTTCAAAAAGCTTCGCCGTGCCATTGCCTTGATGTACGTCTAAATCTATAATTAAAATTTTCTTGGCATGACCTTTTTTTAATAAATAGTTTGATGCAACTGCCATATCATTTAACAAACAAAATCCTTCGCCTCTATCGGAGAATGCATGGTGTGTGCCACCTGCCACATTTAATGCAACTCCATATTGTAAAGCGTATAAGCAACATTCAATTGTTCCTTGAGTGATCATAAGTTCTCTTCTAGTTAATTCAAGAGATTGAGGGAAACCAATTTTTCTTTGTTCTGATGGGGAAAGTGTTTGATACAATAATTTGTCAAGATAAGTTTTGCTGTGTGTCCAAAGCAGGATTTCTACTTCACATAATGCTGGCTTAAATAAATTGTTCACTGTTATACAACCTTCATGGATTAATTGCTCAGGTATGAGCTCGTACTTCAGCATCGGGAAGCGATGATCTTCCGGAAGTGAATGAGCATAGGAACTATCAAATGCAATTTTAATCATCTATTTTTCAATTTCGATTAGGCTATTTTCTACAATAGCAAAAATTCGGTTCGTCTTTCCCTTTTTAACCTTAGCCATACCGCTGAATTTGCTGAAAGCTGGAAGTATGGCAGCTTTATCTGTAAAATAATAACAAGGAAAGTGTAAACTTTGTTTACCCATTCCTTTGATGGAAATAGAAGGATGTAGATGACCAGAAAAATAAAAAGAAGAATCGTCTTTTGAAATTTCGGTAGGATCATGTACGAAATTAAAATCTCCTATACTATAATTGCTACTAATTAATTCAATCTGATTTTTTTGATACCAACTGTTACCCAGTATATCATGATTCCCCTGAACAAGTATCAAATTCAATTTCGAAAAACTTGCTCTTATCTTTGAAAACAATTGTAATTCTAAATTATCTGCACTATGAAACAAATCTCCAACTGCTATTAGTTTTTTTGGCTTGAAGAAACTTATTAAATCAACCATTCTTTGAAGATCTTCTTTGTAAACTGCTTGTGGCACACCAATGCCATTTTTTCTAAAGTGACCAGTTTTCCCAAAATGTAAATCCGAAACTATTAGCGTAGATTCCTTTTCCCAGAAAATCCCCCTTTCTGTTGTTAACCAGAAAATTTGATCATGAATGGTATAGGAGAAAGGTGCTGTCATGTGTTCCTGAAATTTCTATTTGTAAAGATGCATTAGTTCTTCTCTAGTTGTAGCTGCATTTTTCTAACACGGTCTTCTAATTTTTCTGTAGATAAACTATTTCGGTTCAAACCATCAACGGTAATAGGGAAAGCTAATGGGGTAAGTTGTTTTGGAAAATGTATGATAATTTCTGAGTTGTATATTCTTTCTAAAGCAGCCCTTAAACGTACTTCCTCCATCTGCTGTTCCATTAATTCTCGATAAGCTTGCCGAAGCAAAATATTATTGGGTTCATATTCTTCAAATACCTTGAAGAGTAATGATGCAGACGATTGTAAGTGTCTGGCCTTCTTGTGCTCTCCTGGAAACCCCTGAAATATCAAACCCCCGATCACTGCAATATCTCTGAATTTTCGTTTGGCCATTTCTGCACTATTGATACTTTTTTGTATATCGTTTAATAAATTTTTTGATGTAAATAATTCTTGAGCATTGCTATCATCTACAGGAATAGGCTGATCGCTTAATAATTCAAAACCATAATCGTTCATAGCAATAGAAAAACTAATCGGTAATATTTGCCCTATTCTAAAGGCAATGATGGCACTCATAGCTTCATGAACTTGACGACCTTCAAAAGGGTATACCAGTAAATGAAAACCATCTTTTGTTTCTATTTGTTCTATTAATAATTGATGATCTCTGGGAATTGCTGACAATTTTTGTTGCACCTCAAATAGAGCGCGGAGACTTTTTATTTCAATTTCAGTTTCATCTATTAATGCTTTATTAAAAGTTTGACGAAGCATTTTTCCCAAATTCGCAGTTAAACTCATGCGGCCACCATTCCAAGAAGGTACAATCGATTTTTTTGATGATGATTTTCTTACTAAAACGTCCATGTCTTTTAGCATTACTAATTCAAGATTTTTCCCGGCAAGCGTAAATGTGTCGCCAGGTTCAAGGCGACTAATAAAATATTCTTCAATGACGCCTACATAACCGCCTCCAAGAAATTTTACTTTTAGCATGGCGTCACTTACAATAGTTCCAATATGCATCCGATGGCGCATTGCAATTTTTCTATCTGTGATTTTATATAATTCATCTTCAATTACAACTTTATGATATTCATCGTATTGATTTAATGCCATGCCCCCTTGTGTAATATTCAATAAAACTTCTTGCCATTCTTCTAATGTTATTTCTGAATAACAAAAAGTTGATTTTATTTCTTTTAAAATTTTTTCCGGATTAAATCCTTCTCCAATGGCCAGTGTACACAAGTATTGAATCAGTACATCAAAACAAAGTAACATAGGGGTTTTACTTTCTACCTTTTGTTCTTTGATGGCTTGTTTTAAAGCAGCAGCTTCTACTAATTCTAAGGCATGTGTGGGAAGAAAAAAAAGTTTACTTATTTCACCCGGTCCGTGACCACTCCTTCCAGCCCTTTGTAAAAAACGAGCAATCCCTTTTGGGGAACCAACCTGTATCACGGTGTCAACAGGACGAAAATCAACCCCTAAATCGAGGCTCGCTGTACAAACAACGGCTTTAAGTTTTTGTGTATGTAAAGCATCTTCCACCCAAAGTCTTAGTTCTTGCTCAATACTTCCATGATGAAGTGCAATAGCTCCAGCCAGTTGCGGGGCAGCTGTTAATATGCTTTGATACCAGACCTCACTCATTCCTCTGGTATTGATAAATATCAGTGTGGTATTACTTTGTTCAATAATTGGAACAATCCGATCTACGAGTTTAATACCTAAATGACCAGCCCAGGGATAATTATCAATTTCTTCTGGAATAATTGATTCCACCTCAATGCGCTTATCAATTTTTGCGCGTATGATGCTACCCTTTTTTTTGAGGGGAGCCAATAATACTTCTTTTGCTTCTTCTAAATTTCCAATCGTGGCAGAAATGCCCCAAATAGAGAGTTTGTTTTTTGCGGCACCAATGAGTCTGCTTATTGCCAATTCAACCAGTACGCCCCGTTTACTGCCTAGCAATTCATGCCATTCGTCTACTGCAATGAATTGTAGGGCATTGAGATTTTCGGAATAATTTTTTTGAGCCAGCATTAAATGCAAACTCTCAGGTGTAATGATGAGTATTTCCGGAAGATTATTTTTTTGTTTTTGTCTTTCGGCAGTACTTGTATCACCATTTCTAATACCAACTTTCCAGGGGATATCTAATTCAGTAAGTACTGTTTCCATGGCTCTACCAATATCTTTAGCCAATGCCCTTAGTGGAGAAATCCAGATAAGTTGTAAGTGATTGTTTTTTGAAATTTGATAAGTATCTGGGTGCTCATTAATATATTGAATCAGCACTCCCAGGAAAACAGAAAAGGTTTTTCCGCAACCCGTTGGGGCATTTACTAAACCACTATCTGATTTTAATATTTTACTCCAACAGTCTTCTTGAAAGCCAAATGGATGAAAGTCTTTAGCTTTCATCCATTCATTAATAATTTGATATCCCTTAGTTTTTTGCAGCATCAATAAAGTCTATTCTGCAATTTTATCAATCCATTTAACCAGCAAATTCTCAAGCTTTACAGTTAGCCTTTCTGCTGTTTTTCCTATTGTATTATTGAATTCAGGAATTTTGAAAAGCCAATAAATGAAACTAGCTCTTCCTTCCACTTTTGCTTTATGTAGAATACTAGTTCTGAGGATACTTCCAAAATCTGATTTGAGGTATTGCCAATTATGGTGAAGCTGATTTTGAAGTTGCAATTCTTTGTTTTCCAAATCAGCAATATATCTATTTAAGCTTTCAAGATTTTTAATGTTATTCTTCTTCATGTTCCCTAGTTTGTTCCCTAACCATGATACGAATGATGGGATTGATGAATAATTGTTTTCGTGTAAGTATCAATATCAATGTAATTACAACTAGGATGCCAGTTGTAGCAGCAAAGCCTTGCACATAACTGTTTAATATATTCGATAACCAGAACCCAATAGTGATTCCTGCAAAAAATAAAATGAGTAAGCCTAAGAAAGCAAGGATCATCAACCAAATCAGCACTCCTCCAATGCTAGAACTTTTTCGAATAAATTTCAGGTTGAATAATTCAATCTTCAATTCAACATATTCTTGCAAAGCATTCTTATTTGACTCTAAAAATTGCCAGATGTCAGGTGTGTTTTCCATATACTCTGATTATGATATAAAGTTACAACAATCAGTAAGGAAAGCCTAGTTATTAGGCTGTTTTAACTTTAGAAAAGCAATTTAATCTGCCCGTCTGCTTTTTTGATGAAATATAGCTTTCGGTTTTCCCAATAATCGGGCTCCTTATTTTCCTTTTTGAATTTAACGGGTTGAATGTCGAAATCGTTGAATAGTCTGAACGACTTGTCAGACAAATTATGGATTAATTTATCTTGGTGTTTTAACGAAAGCTTGGTAAAATGATAGAAGGATTCATATCCCTTAAAAACAAGGTCACTGGGCCTGGACAAAAATTTATTACGATACTTTGTGGTTAAATAGAGCGCAAGTTTATCTGTTCTGGTATAATTGTAAGGGCTGGTGTAAACAACATCAACGGATTTGAATTCTGGTTTAGTTAGATCTCTAAATCCATCCCAATTGGGCATGCCAATTACCAGTGCAGCGTAATTGGGATTAGCATTTAAAGTTTTGATAACAGACACTGCAAAACCTTCGTTCAATGTACCACAGATCACAATATTCTGGCGGTTGCTATCTAATTTATTCAACAAATCTGCAGTACTAAAACTATCAATCAATTCAGTGATTTTAAATTTCAAAGGAATTGATGGGGTTTTCTTATTGTTGTCTGTAAAATAAGACTGAATGATATCTTCCATTTGCCCTTTTCTCTTGATCAAAACTAGGTTGCTTGTAGCATATGTTCTTTGTAAATACTTATACAAAGCGTCTACATGCGTTTTTAAAGTGGAGTTTATCAAAACGAAATAAGGATTCTCGATGATTCCTCCATCGTTCGGGTATGTTTCAGAGATTAAAGGAATTTTATTGGCTAGTGAGAAGTCGGCAAGTGTTTTTACTTCTGCTCTGTTATTGAATGAAGCAATTATTAATGACAATGATTTTAACTCCGGCTTTTCTAAAATTAATTCTAAAGGTTCTGCACTGCTTTTGGTATCATAAAAAAACACTTCAGCATTCACTCCCTCAGCATTGAGCGAATCGATGGCCATCATAACTCCATTATAAAATTCAAGCCCAGGTATATTAGTTTTAGAAATGGAATTCCCTTGTTTGTATGTATTCTCACTAAATGCAGAATCCATATAAATGGGTGCAAATACACCTACTTTTACGGTAGGACGTGTTTGCCCTTCCGCAAGCAATGATAAGCAAATACCCAAAATTAAAACTGTTATATATGGTAAGCGCATGTTTGATGAATTATAAGTTTATTCCCATTCGATAGTAGCTGGTGGCTTGCTACTGATATCATATACAACTCTATTAATTCCTCTTACATTGTTAATGATTTCGTTAGAAATATCTGCTAAGAATTCATAGGGTAAATGTGCCCAGTCAGCTGTCATGCCATCAACAGAAGTTACAGCTCTTAAAGCAACTGTAAATTCATAGGTTCTTTCATCTCCCATTACACCTACACTTTTAACTGGTAACAAAATAGTGCCAGCTTGCCAAACCACATTGTATAAATTTGCTTTTTTTAATCCCTGAATATAAATATCATCAGCAGCTTGTAATAAAGCCACTTTTTCTTCAGTGATTTCTCCCAGGATACGAATCGCTAAACCAGGACCAGGAAACGGATGACGGTTAATCATATCGCCGGGTATACCTAATTCTAATCCAACCCTTCTAACTTCGTCTTTAAATAATGATCTTAGCGGCTCTACTAATTCTAATTTCATACTATCAGGTAAGCCCCCCACATTATGATGCGATTTAATAGTTTGAGAAGGGCCATGTACACTTACACTTTCAATAACATCAGGATAAATGGTTCCTTGGCCAAGCATTTCAATGCCGGTTAGTGTTTTTGCTTCCTGATCAAATATGTCGATAAAGCCTTTCCCAATTACTTTTCTTTTTTCTTCCGGGTCAGATTTTCCAGCAAGTGCAGTGTAGAAATGATTTTTTGCATCTACACCTTTTACATTTAATCCAAGCGTTTTATACATTTCTAAAACTTGCTCAAATTCCCCTTTACGCAAGACGCCGTTATCTACAAATATTCCAAATAAGTTTGATCCGATAGCCCGGGTAATAAGTGTAGCTGCAACGGTGCTGTCAACACCGCCACTTAATGCCATGATTACTTTACGATTTCCAATTTTTTCTTTTAAAGTTGCAACAGTTTCACTAATAAAATGGGCAGCAGTCCACTGTGCATCGCAACCGCAAATATTGACCAAGAAATTTTTGATGATCGTTTTTCCCTCAGTTGAATGATATACTTCAGGATGGAATTGTAATCCATATAAAGGTTTTGAATCTGTGGTTGTTTTTTTGAAAGCTGCGATTGGAATACTTTCAGTGGTGGCAAGCACTTCAAATCCCTCAGGTAATGCAACAATTGAATCACTATGACTCATCCAAACCTGTGAATTATCAGAAATTCCGTTCAAAAGAATATCTGCCTTGCCAATATTCATTTTAGCACGACCATATTCTCTTTTATTTGATTTATCTACTCTTCCACCATATTCTTTAGCAGTTAATTGTGCTCCGTAACAAACTCCTAGAACTGGTATGTGCTTTACAAATTCAGGTATTGCCACTGTAGGTGCATTTTCCTCATTTACACTAAAAGGTGAACCACTTAGGATGATTCCTTTTAACCCAGGTTCAAATTCAAATGATTTATGGAATGGAATGATCTCACAATACACATTGGCTTCTCTTACAGCCCTGGCAATTAATTGAGTATATTGACTGCCAAAATCGAGGATTAGAATCTTTTCTGTCATGCTGCGAAGGTAATTGAAATTTCTGTGGTGTTGTAACAGGATAAGTGGTCCGATTATATTAAAGGTGGATTGCATCTAAAGAGGGATTTATATAACTTGCAATAACAATAAAAGACATATGAAACAACTTATCGTGTTAGTATCGGCCCTTGTTCTATTTACCTCTTGCAGATTCAAGCATGTACAAGGGAATGGGGTAATAACAACTCAAACTAGAAATGCAACCAAGGCTAATCGCATTAAAATGGCGGGTAATTTTGATGTAGAAATAACTCAGGGACCAACGGTTAGTGTTCAGATTGAAGGGGATGAGAACCTTTTACCTTACTTTATTGTGGAAGATAGAGGGGGTTATTTGGTAATAAAAGGGAGGGATTATTTTAGTTATTCCTCAACTGAAGGCATTAAAGTTTTTATTACTACTCCGAATTTAGAAGAAGTTATTTTAGCGGGAAGCGGCAATATTTTGGGAAAGTCTAAATTTACGGGCTCAGATAAACTAGTACTTAAAATTGCAGGGTCGGGTGATATTAAAATGGATGTAAATACCCCTAATGTTTTATCTGAAATTGCGGGAAGTGGTTCAATTACCCTTAGCGGTGAAACTAAAGAAGAAACCATAAAAATTGCTGGGGTAGGCGATTATACTGCAGCTGATTTAAAAGCTGAAAATGCCAAAGTTCAAATTGCAGGAAGTGGGGATGTAAAGGTTTTTGCATCAACCCAGTTAGATGTAAATATTGCAGGTGCTGGTTCTGTTTATTATAAGGGCAGCCCGAATGTAAAGCAAAAAGTTGCTGGTTCAGGGGATGTTAAGAAAGTAGATTGATAATTCAAAAGTAAAAATTCAAAAGTAAAAACAGTATGCAAAAAGGGCTGAAGAAAAGTAGGCACTTTTTTTAATTTTGACTATTGAATTTTTACTTTCCAATTCTACTTCAATCGAAATATCGGGTATCTCAAATGTGCTGGCTCATAGTAGGGTGAGTTCTTGTAAATAAAGTCGAGCTGTGCATTGGCCGAGGCTGCAAATTTCGGATCAGTTTTTTTCTTCTCCTCCAATTGAAGTTGCAATTCCGGATGAGAAGCTAAAAAGCTGGCGGCTACATCTTCCCATCGATAATTACTATAACCTTCCTTCTGTTGTAAAATAGCATCGAAAAAATTCCAGCTAAAATAACTATCATCACTGATTGGTTCTAATGTCTCTACTAAAAAACGATCTGCTGCCTGACCAGTTGTAACTAAATAATCTCCTTTTCTACAATATATATTAACAGTTTGGGTACTTGTTTTTAAATCGCTATGGCGATAGTGTTTTTCAAACACCCGGCTACTCGTTTTGTAATCGTCAATATGATATGCTTCTACTGTCATTAAACTATCTTTTTCAATCTGCTTCATTTGAACTGCATTCGCTTCTAATAATTCAATTACTTTTTGCCATCCCTGAGGAATCAGATATGCTTTCGGTTTGTGTACCATCTTATCAGCAAGCGCATAATTGTAAAATTTTACTTTTTGGGTAAATGGTTTGCTTCTGTCGTAATATAACCTTTCCATTCCTGTTACTGCACTTGGCTTTTTTAAAGCTTGGTATCCCATAAAATCGATCAAATCAAAATGGGAAGTATCAACTTTATAACTTACCACAAAATCATTTTGTTTTTTTATAGCTTCAATAGATAATTGTTTTGCTTGTTTAATGGCAGATGCTTGCAAAGATGCTTGAGCAATCATTGTTTGCATCAATTCATAAGTTTGTATTACTCTTTGTTGAAAGGGCTTTAGCATATGCGTTTCAGACATAAATGACATTGTTTGAAAAACCGCTGCATAACCACTGCTATATCTGGGAGGATCATAAAAATAACTCCAACCTTTTTCTGGATTACCTTCTTCAAAGCTTACGTATGGCGTCATTGCCATTCCTTTCTGTGCCATCTCCTTGAATAAAGAAGGTTCAAATGTGGTATGAAGATATTTCCCGATTTCTCCACCCAGTTTATTGTGCTGTGTAGTAAGAAGCGTCATGGTATATTGATAATCTGCGCCATCGCTAACATGATTATCTAAATAAATGTCGGGGTTTAACCAATGAAATATTTTTGCAAAACTCACAGCCTCCTTTGTGTCTGATTTAATAAAATCACGATTCAAATCAAGGTTCTGTGAATTACCTCTAAATCCATATGCAGTTGGTCCATCTTGGTTTACCCTCGAAGAATTATTTCGATTTAATGCTCCCCCTATATTGTACACAGGCATTACAGCTAACACGATATTGCTAGGTGCTTTGAGCTTGCCACTTGCTAAATCGCGCACCAACATCATGCTGGCGTCAATACCATCTGGTTCTCCTGGATGAATTCCGTTGGACACTAATATGACCAATTTATTTTTCCTTTTCCAATCGGCACTATTAAACTGCTGGTCGGCACTAAATAGTACAATGTGCAAAGGAAACCCAGCATCTGTGGGTCCCATTGTTTTTATTTGTATCGTTTTATACTTTATAGCCAGCTTCTGGTAATAAGCAATGCTTTGGGCATAAGTAGCACTTTCTTTTCCCTTCGATTGTTCGAAAATAGTTAAGGGGTTTTGCCCTATGGCAAAGTTTGCTAAGAATAGATAACTGAAAACCAGTATTTTTTTCATTACTTTATGTTGAAATTTTATTCAAAGTAATGGAAATCAGTCATAGAATCTTATTAATTGAGGACGAACCGAAGCTTGGAAAAGTAATATTAGAGGAGTTGAAGGGGCAGGGATATTTAGTTGACCTTGCAGCTGACGGATTAATCGCTGAATCTTTTTTCAGACAAAATAATTATTCTTTGGTGTTGATGGATGTGAATATTCCACATAAATCTGGCCTTGAATTGTGTAAAGATTTTCGAGCCATCAAAAAAAGTATTCCAATTATTATGCTCAGTGCGATGGGAGAGATTAATGATAAAATGGAAGCTTTTAAATTAGGTGCGGATGATTATATGGTGAAGCCTTTTCATTTCGACGAGCTTTTTGCTAGATTAAAAGTTTTTTTGAAAAGGGCAGAATTAAAAGATGAAGATGTAAAGATTGTTGTAGATGATCTTGAAATCGATTTTAGGAATAAAACTGCAGTGCGGGCAGGTGTTACTGTTAATTTAACTGCAAAAGAATTTACACTTCTTGTATTACTTGCCAGGAATAGAGGCAAGGTAATTTCCAAACAAGAAATACTTGAAAAAGTATGGGATTTAAGTTTTGATACTGGTACCAATACCATTGAAGTTTATATCAGTTTTCTTAGAAATAAGTTGGACAAGCCTTTTGAAACCAAACTTATTCATACAAAACCTGGATTTGGATATTATATAAAATAAGCCAGAAGATATGAGTATCAAGTTGCGATTCGCTTTTATTTTTAGTGGATTTGTAGCCATTATGCTGGCCGTTTCTTCCATTTCTATTTATGTACTCTATAGTAATTTTCGGGAAGCAGAGTTTTATAGCCGCGTAAAATCTGAGGGTAATATCTTTCATAATTATGTGAATGAAATTAAAGACCCTAAGCAAGCAGCTATGGCCAAAATGTTGTCTGGAGTATACACCAACTCTGTATTTGACGAAAAATTAGTGATTTTGGATTCTGCTGGAAATGTATTAAATAAACTCCCCGAGAATTTAATTACAAATTATGATCAAGCATTTCTAAGAGAAATCAAATTTAAAAAGGAAATTAAATTTGAGACAAATAAATATCAAACTGTAGGAACCTACAATTCAAGGACCAAATATTTTACAATTGCATCTGGTTATGATTTATCAGGGTACAGAAAATTACAGAATCTTGAAATTATTCTGGCGATTGTTTTTTTAGTTGGAATGATTGTCGCTGCATTTTTCTCCTTTTTCTTCGTGCAGCAAGCTTTCAAACCTTTGTTAGTTTTAAATAAGCAAATTAAACGGACTACCATATCTAATTTAAAGGATAGATTAATAGTAGTAGATAATTTTCCTGAGATCAACCAGATTGCAAATAGTTATAATGCAATGTTGGAAAGATTAAGCAAGGCTTTTGAATTTCAAAAAAGTTTTGTGCAACATGCTTCTCATGAATTAAGAACCCCGCTAACAATTATGCTTTCGCAAACAGAATCTGCCATTAATAAAAAAATGACAGAAACAGAAACGCACAACTTATTGGTTTCATTGAAGGAAGATGAACAGGGAATGATTGATCTTACTAATTCTTTGCTTCTGCTTTCTCAATATGAGCAATTAGGATATCAAAAAGACTGGCCTAATACTAGGGTAGATGAAGCAGTAGTGGAAGCAGCAAGCCAGGTAATGCAGATGTACCCTGATGCAACAATACATATTGGCTTTAAAGAGATTCCAGAATCGGACGAAGCTTTTTTTGTAATTGGGAATGAATCTTTATTAAGATCTGTATTTATCAATCTTTGTAAAAATGCCTATCTCTATGCCTCTGATAAGAAAGTAGAAATCATGATGTATACATCTAAAGGGAAGATAAAAGTTCAAGTGGTAAACAATGGCCCAACATTATCTGATGACGATTCTTCAAAAGTGATGCAGCCATTTTATAGAGGTAAAAATGCATTGAATGCTCAAACCAAGGGATTTGGTTTAGGCCTTTCAATTGTAACCCGAATTTTATTTGCACACCATGGTCTAGTAGAATATGATGTGCCAACACCAAATACCAATCGCTTTACCGTTATTTTGCCACAAGCAATTAAGTAGGGGCACAAAAAAGCCAACCATTTGCAGGTCGGCTTGCTTAATCAGTTATTATGTGAACTACTTAATAAAATTAAGCAGCAGTAACATTTGCTTTTTTAGCTAGTTTGCTCTTTAAGTTAGCAGCTTTGTTTTTGTGGATGATTCCACGTTTTGCTAACTTGTCGATTTGCGAAATTACTTCAGGAAGCTGCTCACTATATACCTTAGTATCAGTGTTTGCTTTTAAATCACGAATAGCGTTACGGGTAGTTTTACCATAATAACGGTTAGTATCGCGACGCTTTGCAGCTTGTCTAACATCTTTCTTTGTAGCTGAATGGTTTGCCATATTCTAATTTTTTCAGGACGGCAAAGGTAAGGGCTGGAAATGAAAATCTGAAATTAAAAAGAGAAAATATCGAGTTTAGCCTCATATTTCTTGAATTTAGTCAGAAATCAGGCTAATGAATGATTCAAAGTTTCGCTTTTTTCTGTGTTCAATCACCGATATTTGCCAACTAATCCACAAAAAAGCTGTTTTACATACCCATGAAAGACTTTTCGTACATCACCAATTCCCACCCGGCGTATATCGAAAGCTTATACAACGATTTTTTAAAAGATCCACAATCCATTGATCCCGATATTCAAAAATTTTTTGAAGGATTTGATTTTGCGATAACTCAAGGTTCTACACAAAGTATTACTAGTCAATCAGTTACGTACGATTGGATGAAGGAGATCAAAGTATATCGCCTTATTTTAGGGTATCGTAATAAAGGCCATTTATTGGCCAAAACCAACCCCATTAGAACCAGAAAGGATCGAGGGGCTAACCTTGACCTGAATTTTTTCGGTTTAACGGAAGCTGATCTAAATACGGTATATCAGGCTGGTAATTTAGTTGGATTAGGTGCAGCAACCCTGAAAGATATACTTGGGCACTTACAAAAATGCTATGCTTCTCATGTGGGAATCGAATTTAAATATATCAGTGACCAAAAGAAAATCGATTGGTTAACTAAAGAAATAGAGCAAAGTTTTGCCAACAGACTTCCACTTGCAAAACAGAAGCGAATCCTGGAAAAATTAAACCAGGGAGTGATGTTCGAAAAATTCTTGCATACTAAATATATTGGTCAGAAGCGTTTTTCATTGGAAGGAGGTGAAACTACCATTGCAGCCTTAGATGCTATCATTAATACAGCCGGAAATCATCAGGTTCAGGAAGTAGTAATTGGAATGGCCCATCGAGGTCGTTTGAACATCCTGGCGAATATCATGGGCAAAACCTATGAACAGATCTTTAGTGAGTTTGAAGGTACTGCCACCATTGATCAAACAATGGGCAGTGGGGATGTTAAATACCATATGGGTTACGGAAGCGATGTTCAGACAATTGATGGCCATCAGGTACACTTAAAATTGATGCCTAACCCATCGCATTTAGAAGCAGTTGATCCTGTTGTTGTTGGTTTCGCAAGAGCCAAGGCGGATGTGTTATATGAAAGCGACTTCGATAAAATTTTACCCATATTGATTCATGGTGATGCTTCTGTGGCCGGTCAGGGCATTGTGTATGAAGTGTTACAAATGAGTAATCTTCGAGGTTATTATACAGGAGGCACTATTCATTTTGTAATTAATAATCAAATAGGTTTTACTACCGACTTTGATGATGCTAGAAGTTCAGATTATAGTACTTCAGTGGCAGCAATGGTTCAGGCACCTGTAATGCACGTGAATGGAGATGATGCAGAAGCTGTAGTGAAATGTTCTGAAATTGCAACCAGATACCGTCAGGAATTTAATAGCGATATTTTTATTGATATGGTATGTTATCGAAAACATGGCCATAATGAAGGCGATGACCCAAAATATACTCAGCCACAATTGTATGCATTAATTGATAAGCATCAGAATCCAAGAGAAATATATACCCAGCATTTGCTGGATAATGGTGAGAGCGATGCTAAGGAATTAGCAAAAGAAATGGAGAAGAAGTTCTGGGCAGATTTACAAGAAAGATTGGATGAGATCAAACAAAATCCATTGCCGTATAAATATCAGCCACCTGAACTGGTTTGGAAAAGTTTAAGAAAAGCTACAGTAAATGATTTCGATCAATCTCCAGAAACAGCTATTAAAGAAGAAGAGTTAATGAGATTGTTTCATGCATTGATGCAATGGCCTGAAACATTCAAGCCTTTGAAAAAAGTGGAGAAGCTTTTACAAGAAAAAATAAAATTATTAGAATCAGAAAACAAAATTGATTGGGCAACTGGAGAGCTTTTAGCTTACTCATCTTTATTGACCCAACATAATTTGGTAAGAATGAGTGGGCAGGATGTACAACGTGGTACATTTTCACATCGCCATGCGGTGTTGCGCGATGAGCAAACCAACAAAGGTTATAATCGATTAAATCATTTTCAAGAAATCCAGGAAAAATTCAGGATCTATAATTCATTACTGAGTGAGTATGGAGTGTTGGGATTTGAATATGGTTATGCAATGGCTAATCCTGCAGCATTGGTGATTTGGGAAGCACAGTTTGGAGACTTCTCAAACGGAGCGCAAACAATGATTGATCAATTCATAGCAGCAGGGGAACAGAAATGGCAACGTATGAATGGAATTGTAATGCTACTTCCACATGGTTATGAAGGACAAGGCCCCGAACATAGTAGTGGAAGAATGGAACGGTTTCTGCAAATGTGTGCGGAGCTGAATTTAGTTATTACAAATATCACTACATCCGCCAATTTATTTCATGCATTAAGAAGACAATTAGCCTGGCCTTTTAGAAAGCCATTGATTAATTTTTCTCCAAAAGCTAATCTTCGTTATGCTGGAAGTTTTAGTAAAGTGGAAGAATTTACAAAAGCAGGGTTTAAAGAAATAATTGATGATTCGTTTGTAGAAAACGAAGCTGAGGTTAAAAAGGTATTGTTTTGTACTGGTAAAATTTATTTTGAACTGGCCGAAAAACAATTGAAGGATTCAAGAAGCGATGTGGCAATCATTCGCTTAGAACAAATTTATCCATTACCATTAAAGCAATTAGAAGCACTAAGAAATAAGTATCATCATGCAAATTGGTTCTGGGTGCAGGAAGAACCATTAAATATGGGTGCCGCATCATTTTTGCGAATGAATTTGACAAGTTTAAATTTTAAAATCATCAGCAGAACATCAAGTGCATCAACTGCAACTGGTTATTCTAAAGTGCATGCAAAAGAGCAAGCACAAATAATTGAACAAGCTTTTAGTATCTAACATTATTAATAAATTAATTAGAAATATCAACGCTTTATGATTGAAATTAAAGTTCCCACAGTTGGTGAATCTATCAGTGAAGTCACTTTATTAAAGTGGACTAAACTTGAAGGTGAATGGGTTGAAAGAGATGAGGTAATTGCTGAATTAGAAAGCGAGAAAGCCACATTTGAAGTGAATGCAGAAAAAGCAGGTACACTTTTTAGACTTGCTAATGAAGGCGATACTATTTTAATTGGAGATGTATTAGCAAGAATTGACGAAAATGCGGTTAAGCCAGAAGGCTTGCCAGTAGCGGCTATCGAAAAGAAAGAAGAAAAGAAAGCTTCAACAACTATTAATCAAGCTGCAGTTACTTCTGTGCCGAATGATCTAAAAGCCTCTCCGGTTGCTTCAGCTATCATTGCTGATAAAAAAGTAGACCCAGCAAGTATTACTGCTTCTGGATTTGGTGGAAAGATCATGAAAAACGATGTCTTGGATGCGATCAATCATCCTGGCAAAAAAGCATTTGCAGGAAACGAGATCTTAAGTAGAAATGTTCGTCAAGAAAAAATGAGCAATCTACGAAAGACGATTAGTAGGAGGTTAGTTGAGTCAAAGAATACAACTGCGATGCTTACCACTTTTAATGAAGTGGACATGACACGCATTATGGATATCAGAAAGCAGTTCAAAGATAAATTCAAAGAAAATCATGGTGTTAATTTAGGGTTCATGAGTTTCTTTGCAAAAGCTTGTGCCATCGCTTTAAGTGAGTGGCCAACTGTTAATGCTTACATCGATGGAGATCAGATCTTATATCACGACTATGCAGACATTAGCATTGCAGTTAGTACACCTCGAGGGCTAACAGTTCCAGTAATTAGAAATGTAGAAAGTCTTTCTATGGCGGAAGTTGAAAAAGCTGTTGTAGTGCTTGCCGGTAAAGCACGCGATAGTAAGCTTACAGCGGAAGATTTGCAAGGTGGTACTTTTACAATCACAAACGGAGGTGTATTTGGTAGTTTGATGAGCACACCTATCATCAATATTCCACAGAGTGCTATTCTGGGGATGCATAAAATACAGGAACGTCCAATGGCTATTAATGGACAGGTTCTGGTTCGCCCAATGATGTACTTAGCATTGAGTTACGATCATCGTATCATTGATGGAAGAGAAAGCGTGAGCTTCCTTGTTCGTTTAAAAGAATTATTAGAAAGCCCCGAGCTACTTTTAATGGGAAAAGATCCGGTGAAAACTTTATTGGAATTATAAATTCAGGCTGAAGCCATACATGAAATACGCGCAACAATACCTCCTTTCTGCCATTCTGATCATGCAACAATTTGATGGTAGTATGCCATTGGCCGCATTTTTGAAAAAGCATTTTTCGGAAAATAAAAAATTTGGCTCCAAGGATCGCAAAAATATTGCACATCTATGTTATGCTTATTGCAGAATTGGAAAAGCTGGTAAAAGTTTACCCATTGAAGACAGATTCAAAATCGCTTTGTTTTTGGTGAATGAGACTGCAGATGGTTGGGATTTATTATATGATGAAAATTGGTTGAGTCAATGGTCTAAATTCGTAGATACAAAACTGAATTTCATTAAAACTATTTATCCCGAATTTGATTCGAATAATATATTTCCTTTTTCAAAAGCGCTCTCGCAACATATTGATGCCTCAAAGTTTGCTATTTCTCACTTAATACAGCCCGATGTTTTTTTAAGACTTCGACCTGGAAAATATGATGCTGTTCGTAAACAAATAAAAACAGCGGATATACCATTTACTGTTATTTCTGACCATTGTTTTGCTTTGCACAATTCTGTTAAAATTGATACAGTTGTTACTATTGATCGAGATGTAGTGGTTCAAGATAAAAGTTCACAAAGGATTGCTGAACTATTTGCTAAAGTAGAAACCGATAAAACAAAAGCAATTCAATTGTGGGACTGTTGCGCTGCTAGTGGTGGTAAAACAATCTTAGCTAGAGATTTTTTTGGGGTGATGGATATGACTGTCTCAGATATTCGCTCAAGTATCCTTCATAATTTGAAAGCAAGGTTTGAAAGAGCAGGTATCAAACACTTTGAATCATTGACTACAGATTTGTCGAAACCCAATCCACAAAAGCCAACTGGAAAATTTGATCTTATCATGGCAGATGTGCCATGCAGTGGGAGTGGAACCTGGGGAAGAACTCCAGAACAATTATCATTATTCAAAGAGAGTAAAATTGCTGAATATATTGCTTTGCAAAAAAGCATTGTATCAAACATCGTTTCTTCGCTTACACCAAACGGGTATCTTTTATATAGCACCTGTTCTGTTTTTAAAGCAGAAAATGAAGATCAAAAAGATTTTATATTGAGTTCTTTTCCATCTTTAAAACTGGTGGCAGAAAAGTATTTGATTGGATTTGATAACAAAGCAGATACTATGTATGCTGTTCTTTTTAGGAAACAATAAAATGCTTTACTAACTTAATATTAGTTCACCTCTTTGTATAATACCTCCTGCAATCACATCGTTGCCTTCATATATAACGGCACTTTGACCCGGAGCAATTCCTTTTACGTTTTCAAAGAATCTAGCTCTGATTCCATTTTCGGTATGGTATAAATTGCTGAGTGCTCCTTTGTCTTTGTAGCGAATTTTGGTAATGGCTTCCATCCCATCAGTAATGCCATCATATTTACCCCAATTCATTTTAGCAATGAGCATATCATTTTGCTCTAAATCAACTTCGTCGCCTAAGACAACGGTATTGGTATCGGGATTAATGGACGTAACATATACAGGATGCCCCATGGCAATTTCTAATCCCTTTCTTTGGCCGATGGTATAAAATGGATATCCTTTGTGTTTACCCAAACGCTTGCCATTTTTATCTACAAACCAACCTCCATTAACTCTTTCTTCTAATCCCTCCACATTACGTTTCAAAAAACCTCGGTAATCATTATCGGGAACAAAGCAAATTTCGTAACTCTCACTTTTTTTTGCAAGCTCAGGATATCCCATATCGATTGCCATTTGACGGATAGCAGATTTTCGATAACCGCCCAATGGTAACATCGTACGTGCAAGTAAGTCTTGCTCCAATCCCCAAAGCACATAACTCTGATCTTTAGTTTCATCTGCTCCTTTACTGATCACGTAACGATCATTGGTATGTTTTCTGATTTCTGCATAATGGCCTGTAGCAATGAATTCACAATCCAATGCATTGGCTCTTTTTAGCAAAGCTCTCCATTTGATGTGCGTATTACACATGACACATGGATTTGGGGTTCGTCCGGCAATGTATTCTTCAATAAAATTTTCAATTACAAAATCACCAAACTCTTCTCGAATATCTAAAATAAAATGTGGAAAGCCGTGATGAACTGCAGCTTGCCTTGCATCATTAAAAGAATCAATATTGCAACAGCCTGTTTCCTTACTACTACTACCACTAGTAGCATAATCCCAGGTTTTCATGGTGATCCCAACAACTTCATAACCCTCATGGTGCAGCATTAATGCTACAACGGTACTATCAATACCGCCGCTCATTGCAACCAACACTTTTCCCTTACGACTCATCCTTCTAAAATTTAGGCAAAATTAGAACAACTGCCGTTAACTGTTGCCCGTTTTAACTTGCGGAGTCTTTGAATTCCTTTCGAAAAGCGAAAAATAAGACCCATTTACCCTGATATTGATTCTAAAGCTTCATTTTTCTTCAAAATGTGGCATAAATGGTTAAAAAATTCAAGTGAAACGCGACTGAAATTTTACTAATTTCAGCAACACTTTAATCGTTAAAAGAAATAATAAATAGATATGATAAAGCTACAAGTCATCGGCAATCTTGGAAAAGATGCCGTCTTAAACAATGTAAATGGTAAATCAGTCATCAATTTTACTGTTGCACATACTGAACGTTTTAAGGATGCTCAGGGGGTACAAAAAGATAAAACTACCTGGGTAGATTGTGCTTATTGGACGGATAGAACTGCTATTGCACCTTATTTAAAAAAAGGCACGAGTGTTTATGTAGAAGGCACACCAGATGTACGAACTTATACTACAGCAGATGGACGTAATGGTGCTACATTAAGTTTGAGAACCTTAAATATTCAATTATTGGGTGGCCGTCCTAATGAGGGTGGATCTCCTCAACAGGAAAATACTTCATCCACTACAACAATAAGTTCTGAACCTTCTGAACCATTGGATGATTTACCATTTTAATGGATAAATCAAAAAAAAATGCCGTCATGATTTATTATGACGGCATTTTTTATGTTAGGAGAACTGTTTTTTAAAGGTTGCAATTTCTTTCTTAAAGATTTTTAATTCCGCTACTTGATCTTTTATAAAGCTATTGTCTTCTAGTTTGCCAACCACAGCATTCATTTCAGCAGTGGTGTCGTATACCATTTTTCTGTAAGGATTTGAATAGTCTTTTGCTTTTGAATCATAGATTCCTTTAGCCATCCATTCTTTGGTACTAACCATCGATCCTAATAAAGTATTGAATTGTTGCTTTGTTATTTTCTTCAATGAAATCCCTAATAACTCACTCATAGAAGCAAATGCGTGTGCACAGCGCTGGCTATCATATTGCTTACCCATCGTTTCATAAAAGGCATGGATTTCATCCCACGACTTAATTTTATTTGTATTTATTTTTTTACGAAGTGTTAGAATCTCGGATTCCGGAATAAGTTGCCCCCCTAAATTGATCCAATCGTTGAGTTCTGTTTTAGTAGGTAATGCATGTATTAAAGCATCAAAATCTTTGATTGATTTGTTCTTCGCAAGTTTTAAAATTTCAGTCATACCATACATCATCACCATCTCCTCAAAAATGTGATAAGCTTTTAAGACTTTTCTAAATATAACTTTACGCTTACTATTTTCAAATCCCTCTCCTAAGATTTCTAATGAATCAACTAGCTTATTATTCGACTTCAACAGATTTCTACCAATTGTTGCGGCTTCTTCTTCACTAATTATTTTATCCTTATTAACTGAAAGTTGATAAGCTTTTCCTGTGGCTATTTCTAAAAACTTAATGGATGCTAAAATTTCATTGATGGTGTCTGGTGCAAGATAATCGTATTCAAAAAATTGGGTACGCTCAGTACGTTTATCACGATCAACATATTTCCATGCATTTCGGGCTAATGCATACATATTATACAAGAACCAATATGCAGGCATCACAATCAGTTCATCTTTACTGGCATCAATACTAACTAATGAAAAAGGAGTTTTAATATTTAATTCGGTAGGATAGTCGCCCTTTGCTAATATGGTAAAGCTTGCAAATTTGGAATTGTGTTTGATACTCACGCAAAGCCCTGGCCAAAATCCTCTGCCTAAGATAACCTCTCCATCAGCGCCACGACTATTATGATTAGAGCCAATGGTGGCACCTGCTGCAATATTGCTTTGTCCCATTACAACAGCAGCGCATAAGAAACTATTATTATGGTGTTGCTCGTGTGCAGGAAATATCAAAGAGTTCAAAACCTCACAACATGAAATGGTAGCATTTGGGCCAAGATAAGAGTTGATTAATCGAGCTCCATATTTTAATTGTGAATGATCGGCCATTACAAAACGAACTGCTTTGATGCCATAAAACAACCGACAACCAAAGCCAATGATGCCATTTACAATTTCACAACCTTCACCGATTTGTGTAGTACCTTCTGGTCCGGAATTGATGGTTAGGTTTTTAAGTTTATTAGCCCCTTTAATGTAAGCATCTGTGCCAACCCAAACATCTTTAATGATTTTTGTGTTTTTGATTACGGTTCTATCACCCACTTTACCGTAATACCCTCTATTTGGTTTGAACTGTCTTGCAGTAAATGATTTAAACTGTTCTTGTAAAATGGTATCGTCTTTATACTTGCTCCACAAATAAGCATCACCAGAAAGCATTCCCACAAATGGGAGCACTCTACGACCTGTATTTTCATTGCATAGCTCAACCCATATTCTTACGTCTTCTTCTTCACCTTCTTTAAGAATACCGTTGCCAAACTTGCTATGATTGGTAGTTACCATTTCATCCACATTGGTAATCAACACTTCTGTTCCAATAATATAATTAGCTAAATAATGAACATTGTCAATAACCACATTGTCGCCAAAATCGCAACTAATGATGGTAGAATTGTATAAACCAACAGGAACTTTCAAATCACTAAAACCTAAACAGATGGACTCTAATTTTCCAATTCTTACCAGTCCGTAAAACTTACAATTTTTTACAAGCTCTGGATTAAATAAATCGGAAACTAGAAATTTATTCCAATCATCACTAGTGTTTCTATTTCTTACCAGCACTTCAATTTCATAAGCATTTAACTGCCTATAATTGATGCCGTTTCTGTTTTGCAAATTTCTAAGATAGTATTCATCTTTTCCTTTTGGCAAATAAGGTGCGTCAATAAAACCGTAACCCAATGATTTGAGTGGCGTTTTATATATTTTGTTCTGAGGCATAAGCTACATTTCTAGTGATGGAACAATAAATAGAAAGTAATTATTCTACCGTAACACTTTTTGCAAGGTTTCTTGGTTTGTCAACATCCAGGCCCTTTGCTAATCCTACATAGTAACTCAACAACTGCATCGGTATTACACTTAATAAAGGGGCTAACACTTCATCAGCATCTGGAACAAACATGGTGTCGTCTGCCATGCCTGGAATAATATCATCCCCTTCTGTTGCAACTGCAATCACCATTCCTTTACGTGCTTTAATTTCCTGTACATTAGAAACTATTTTTTCGTAGTAGGAATCTTTAGTTGCGACAAAAACAACTGGAAGGTTTTCATCCACTAATGCAATTGGTCCATGCTTCATTTCTGCTGCTGGGTAGCCTTCTGCGTGTATGTATGAAATCTCTTTCAATTTCAAAGCACCTTCTAATGCAATGGGGAAATTATATCCGCGACCCAAGAAAAGAAAATCTCTTGCATCTTTGTATTTTTCTGCAATACGTTGAATATTACTTGTATCCTTTAATATCTCTTTTACTTTTTCAGGAATAGCCTGCAACTCTCTCATTAAATGCAAATACCTTTCTTCTGAAATTGTTCCTTTTGCGAAACCTATTTTCAAGGCCATCATGGCTAATACTGCTAATTGACCAGTAAATGCTTTTGTGCTTGCTACGCCAATTTCTGGTCCTGCGTGCGAATAGGCTCCAGCATGACTTAAACGTGCAATACTACTTCCTACCACATTTACAATACCAAAAATAAAGGCCCCTTTTTCTTTAGCACTTTCTAAAGCCACTAATGTATCTGCTGTTTCTCCACTTTGTGAAATAGCAATAATTACATCACCGGGATGTATAACAGGGTTGCGGTATCTGAATTCGGAAGCGTATTCCACTTCTACAGGAACACGGCACAATTCTTCAATTTGATATTCGGCTAATAAGCCCGCATGCCAGCTGGTACCACATGCTACAATAAGAATCCTTTGCGCATTTTTTAAAGCTTCTATATGATTCTCCACACCACTCATAATGATCATTCCATTCTCTGGGAACAATCTTCCGCGTAAACAGTCGAAAATGGTATCGGGTTGCTCATGAATTTCTTTTAACATGAAATTTTCGTAACCTCCTTTTTCAATGGCGGCTAATTCCATATCCAATTTGGTAATGAAAGGTGTTTGTTTTTCATTACCTAAGTTTTTTAGAATCAATTCATCAGGGCGAACAATGGCAATTTCATAATCGTTTACATATACCACTTCTTTTGTGTATTCAATAATAGGGGAAGCATCGCTAGCCAGAAAATGTTCTCCTTTGCCAATGCCAATTACTAGAGGGCTACCTTTTCTGGCAGCTATAATTGTTTCTGGATCGTCTTGTGAAATCAATAGAATACAATAGGCACCTACAATTCTTTTTAACGCAATTCGAAGTGCTTCTTCTAAACTTCCACCGTTATTCTTTTTGATATCTTCTATAAAATTGAGTAATACTTCTGTATCGGTATCACTAGAAAATGTGTAACCCTTACTCAATAATTCTTTCTTAATCTGTGCGTAGTTTTCAATGATGCCATTGTGGATCATCGCTAATTCTCCACTATTGGAAACGTGTGGGTGCGCATTTCGATCGCTAGGTTCACCGTGAGTAGCCCAACGTGTATGTCCAATGCCAATATGTGAATGAAGATCTTTACCTAAAACACTTTCTTCCATTTCAACTACTTTCCCCTGCTTCTTATGAACAGATAGTTGATTATTATTGATCAATGCAATTCCAGAACTGTCGTAACCTCGGTATTCTAATCTTTTCAGACCTTTCAATACCACTGGGTATGCTTCTCTTTTTCCTGTATAACCTACTATTCCACACATAATTATATCAATTGAATTATTTTACAATATTAAATTATTTGTGGCAATCCCTCGTTTTTAACTCCTGAAAGCTCCAGTTTTAACTTATAAAATAGGGGGGTAAGATGTATTCTAGTTTGCCGGGATAAATCTATTTAATCAGATTTTTTATTTCATTCAACTTCATTAGAGCCTCCACAGGGGTGAGTCTATTAATATCTATATCGTTTAATCTTTTTCGGATATCATCAAAAGTTTGAGAATGTGCATCGAAAATAGAAAGCTGCATTTTCGGATGATTCAATTCCTTTACTTGTTTTTCTAAATTCTTTTTGGATTGCTGAATTTGATTGGATGGCTCTGATTCATCTACTTGTTTTTCTTCCAATTGGGCCAATATTTCATTCGCTCTATCAATAAGAGATGCCGGCATTCCTGCCATCTTTGCCACATGAATACCAAAACTATGCACACTTCCACCCTGGGCTAATTTGCGTAAGAAAATTATTTTATTTCCAACTTCTTTATTTGTGATATGGAAATTTTTAACCCTTGGAAATTTCGCCTCTAATTCATTTAATTCGTGATAATGTGTTGCGAATAAAGTTTTTGGTGCTGCAGGTGAATGATGTAAATATTCTACAATACTCCAGGCAATAGAAATACCATCATAAGTGGATGTGCCTCTTCCAATTTCATCCAGAAGGATTAGACTTCGTTGAGAAATATTATTAATGATACTCGCTGTTTCATTCATTTCAACCATGAATGTTGATTCACCCCCACTTAAATTGTCACTTGCACCTACGCGCGTAAATATTTTATCGGTTAAAGGAATACTCGCAGCACTTGCTGGAACAAAACTCCCCATATGTGCCATCAATGTGATTAAAGCAGTTTGTCGCAGAATGGCACTCTTACCACTCATATTTGGCCCTGTTAATATTATAATCTGTTGCTCAGCAGGATCGAGTTGGATATTATTGGTAACATATTCGTCACCTGCTGGTAGATTCCTTTCTATCACAGGATGGCGACTGTCTGTGAGCACTAAATCAAAACCTTCATGAAGATTTGGTTTCTTATAATTAAACTGGAGTGCATTTTCAGAAAAACAGATAAGGCAATCAAGAGTAGCGAGCACATTTCCATTCACTTGAATCGGAGCGATATAATCTTGTAAAGCCAATAAAAGTTTATCGAATAATTCCAGTTCAATTGCCAGGATCTTATCTTCAGCACCCGTGATTTTTTCTTCGTAAATCTTTAATTCTGGAGTAATATACCTCTCAGCATTAGCAAGTGTTTGCTTTCTAATCCAATCTGCAGGTACTTTGTTTTTTTGTGAGTTTGTAACTTCTAAATAATATCCAAAAACATTATTGAAATTTATTTTCAATGAAGATATTCCTGTTCTTTCGGATTCTCTTTGTTGAATATTCACTAGAAAATCTTTTCCTCCATTGGCAATTCCACGAAGCTCATCTAAGTCGGCATGAATTCCAGCTTTTATTAAATTGCCTTTATTAGCTGCAGCCGGAGGAGTATCACTGATTTCTTTATAAATTTTATCAGCGATAAACTGGCAAGGATTTAGAGCATCTGAAAGCCTTTGTATATAAGCATTCTCACTAGATTCACATGCTTTTTTAATGATACTCGTTTGATGAAGTCCGTGCGCTAATTGTAATACTTCACGCGGACTAATTTTTTTCATCGGTATTTTACTTACCAGTCGTTCTACATCTCCACACAATTTTATGGATTGTGCAATTTGCTTTCTGAGGTCTGTTTGTAAAATAAAAAAGGCAACTGCATCTAATCTTTCATTGATTCTAAAAAGATCTTTTAAAGGAAAAACCATCCATCGATGAAGAAGACGAGCTCCCATAGCACTAACAGTATGATCTAAAACTTTAATTAAACTATTGCCTTGCTCTGCTCCTGTATGTAAGAGTTCTAGGTTACGTATGGTAAAGCGGTCCATCCAAAGAAAGTCTTCTCTTTCTAGTCTTTGTATGGAACTGATATGTTGAAGATTGGGATGTTCAGTTTGTTTTAAATAATAAAGAATCGCACCAGCAGCAATAATGCCATGTTGCATTTTTTCGATGCCAAATCCTTTTAAGGAATGGGTTTGAAAATGCTTTAACAAAGTTTCAGTTGCAAATGCTTCTTCAAAAATCCAACTCTCTAATGTATAAGTATAAAATTTTGTGCCAAAGATTTCTTTAAAATGTTTTTGAAAACTTCGTTGAAAAATTACTTCTGCCGGTTTTAAACTTTGTAATAATTTATCAATGTATTCTGCGTTTCCTTCAGCCGTAAAAAATTCGCCCGTTGAAATATCAAGGAAAGCAATACCGATTGCGGTTTCTGTGAAATGAATGGCTGCTAGGAAATTATTACTATTTTGTTCCAGTAATTTATCGTTGGTAGCAATGCCAGGTGTTACTAATTCTGTTACACCTCTTTTTACAATTCCTTTTACAGTTTTAGGATCTTCCAATTGATCGCAAATGGCAACCCGATATCCAGCTTTTACAAGTTTATGCAAATAGGTATCTAGTGCGTGATATGGAAAACCGGCTAATTCACTTGAATAAGCTGCACCATTATTTCGTTTTGTGAGTGTGATGCCTAAAACTTTAGAAGCAATCACAGCATCTTCTCCAAAAGTTTCATAGAAATCCCCTACTCTAAATAGCAGGATGGCGTCGGGATATTTTTGTTTAATAGCCCGATGCTGTTGCATGAGTGGTGTGTCTGAGGCAGATTTCGACATGGCGACAAATATACTTCTAAGGTCTGAAGCCCTTGCCAGTAAAGCCAGGATGTGGAAAAGAATGTAGAAATTCTAAAATTTTTTTATCGAGGCAATAGAGCGATTAACTTTGTGCTATGCGTAAACTGAGTATGGATGAGTTGGGACGTATGTCTGTAGCAGAATTTAAGGATGCGAAAAAGAGCCCAATTGTGGTGGTATTGGACAATATTAGAAGCATGCACAATGTGGGTAGTGTTTTCAGAACTTCTGATGCTTTTAGGATTGAAGCGATTTGTCTTTGTGGCTACACCCCTCAACCCCCACATAGAGATATTCAAAAAACGGCACTGGGTGCCACAGAAACTGTAAACTGGATCTATTTTGAACATACCCTGGATGCAATCCAACAATTGAAAGGGCATGGTTATAGCATATTTGCTGTTGAACAAGTTGAAGGAAGTATCTCATTAGAAAACTTCCATGTTTCCGATAAAAAAATAGCTGTAGTTTTTGGAAATGAAGTTGAAGGTGTAGATGCTGATGTGCTTACAAATTGTGATGGTTGCATAGAAATTCCACAATTAGGGATGAAACATTCGCTGAATATTTCGGTAGCAGCAGGCATCGTATTGTGGGATTTAACTAAACAAAAACTTTACGATCTTCATCCATAAAGTTTTAATTTTTGAATTTTTATTTTTGAATTTTAATTATGTCTGCAATAAAAAAGTATTTAAGTCTTGTCAAGTTTTCGCATACCATTTTTGCGTTGCCATTTGCAATGATCGGATTCTTTCTTGCCATGAAGCAGGGAAATATTTCAGAACAAGGGGATGCGCATCTTGGATGGGGAATTCATTTTTCAGAAACCTGGCAATTAATGATTGCAAAGTTTTTCTTGGTTTTGATTTGTATGGTTACAGCCAGAAGTGCTGCAATGGCTTTTAATAGGTATTTGGACAGAAGTTATGATGCCTTGAATCCCAGAACAGCTATACGGGAAATTCCCCAAGGTGTAATTTCACCAATAAGTGCATTCCTTTTTGTAGTGTTGAATTGCATCATATTTATGGTTGCAGCTTACACAATTAATCTTATATGTTTTTTTCTGTCCCCAGTTGCACTTTTTGTAATCCTTTTTTATAGTTATACTAAACGCTTTACTGCACTTTGTCATTTAGTATTAGGACTCGGATTATCACTTGCACCAATCGGCGCCTATATTGCAGTAACAGGTCATTTTGCAGTATTGCCCATTTTATTTTCTTTTACAGTTCTATTCTGGGTGAGTGGTTTCGATATCATTTATGCTATGCAGGATATTGAATTTGATCAGTCAAACAAGCTTCATTCGATCCCGAGTATATTAGGTGCAGTAAATGCTTTGCGTGTTTCTGAACTATTACATTTATTGAGTGCCATTACAGTTGTGTTTGCAGGATTTTATGGTGGATTTCATTTTATTTACTGGGTAGGAATTTTGGTTTTTCTTGGAATGCTCATTTATCAACACAGTATTGTTAAACCCAATGATCTGACTAAAGTGAATATTGCTTTTATGACATCCAATGGGATAGCTAGTGTTGTGTTTGGCTTATTAGTAATTATCGATCTTTTCTTTTTATAATCGAATCATTATGTCAAGAATTATCTGCATAGATTATGGTGGAAAAAGAACTGGATTAGCAGTAACGGATCCTTTACAAATTATTGCTACTGCCTTAACAACTGTAGCCACGAAAGATTTGTTCCCGTATTTGAAAGAATATTTTGCTACTGAACAAGTTGAATTAATACTAATTGGGGAACCTTTGAATTTGGATGCCACGGCTACACACGCCACTCCATTGGTGGCCGAAGCCGTGAAACGATTACAGAAAGAATTCCCGCATATTCCCTTGAAAAAAGTTGATGAGCGCTTCACTTCTAAAATGGCTTCTCGTGCTATGGTTGAGATGGGTATGAAAAAAAAGGACCGACAGGTTAAGGGCAATATTGACCAAATTGCTGCTACTATCATGCTTCAAGAGTACTTACAATCAATTAGTTAGCTAACAAATTGCTAGTTGAAGCATTTTAGGGTATTTTTGCATCGTTTTAAAAAAAAGCTGTTTCATGTTTCTTCCTATTGTAGCATACGGGGCGCCCATTTTACGCAAGGTTTGTAAGGATATCCCTGCGGATTATCCAGGGTTGGCTAAATTGATTGAAGATATGTGGGAAACCATGTATGAGAGCAATGGGGTAGGTCTAGCTGCACCTCAAATTAACCGGGATATCCGTCTTTTTGTAATGGACAGCATTCAGATTTTTGAAAATTTAGAAGAAGATGAACTAGATCTATACCCTGATGGTCCGGGAATTAAACAATTATTTATTAATGCGCAAATTGAATCATTAGATGGTGAGGAATGGGCTTATAATGAAGGTTGTTTAAGTATTCCCAAAATTAGAGAAGATGTATTTCGTGCTGAATCTGTAACCCTTTCTTATTTAGATGAAAATTTCGAGGAACATATAAGCACATTCAATGGCATTACTGCTAGGGTAATTTTGCATGAATACGACCATATCGAAGGCAAATTATTTATCGACTATATTAAACCTTTACGAAAGAAATTGTTACAGGGGAAATTGAACGATATTAATAAAGGCAAAATCAAAGTTGATTATAAAATGATATTCCCAAAATAATGCGCTATTGCCTTTTAATTACTTTATTCATTACGCTGCAGTCACATGCTCAGGACACCACTGTGTTAGTCGAAAATCAACCATTTACACTTGCTGAGGTAGTAGTCAGGAACAATTTCGATTATAAAAGATTATTGACACAAATTAAAGAGGATACTACTTTTTATAAAGCTTTTCGGAACCTAAGGGTATTAGGCTTCTCATCCTATAACGATATTAAAATGATGGATAAGAAAGGCGCTGTGAAAGCCTCTCTATCCAGTAAGACTCGGCAGAACCATACGAATGGTTGTAGAACGATGGATGTGTTAGAAGAGACCGTTACAGGCGATTTTTACGATTCAAAACAGAACTATAATTATCTCACTCCAGAATTGTACGCAGGTTTGTTTTTTACTAAGGGAACCATCTGTGGGGAGAACAATATTGTGAAAGGCAGGAATCTAAGTTCTAGTAATAAGTCGGGCTTGGAAAAACATAAAGAGCAATTAAAAATGCTTTTTTTTAACCCTGGAAAAAAAATAGCTGGCATTCCTTTTATCGGCGATAAATTGGATCTCTATGATGAGCGTGCCGGAAAGTATTATGATTATAGGTTAGACATTGTGGAGTATCACGGTAAACTTTCCTATATATTTTCAATTGAACCAAAAGAAGGTTTAGGGGCTTTAAAGAATGACAATATAGTGGTAGATGAAATGGTTACCTGGTTTGATATGGTAACACTTGAAGTAGTTGCCCGAAAATATAGTTTAAGCTATAAAGCGGGATTATATGATTTCGATGTGAGCATGGAAGTTGATATGACTAAGTTTCAAGGCCTCACTGTACCTAGTGTTCTTCGATACAAAGGAAATTGGAATGTAATATTTAAGAAACGAGAACGCGCTGTTTTTACTGCAACGCTATTCGATTTCAAAAAATAAAGAGACCGCTTTTGGCGGCCTCTTTATTTTATTCTTACCCCCGTATTAAACGCTATAATGAATTTATATAATCAAGTATTTGACCAAGTGTTTTCTTTTCTGGAGTGATTGAATAATTGATAACCGTTCCAACATCATTCACAACCTTAGTTCCTAAATAAAAGTCATCTCCAATTTTTGAAATTGCAACCAATGTTATTTTCGCTTTTAATGGAATATTTTTTGCAGTAAAACTTCTGGTACTAATATCACTATTTAATGCTAACACGGTTCTGTTCTTATCGAATGCCACAAATACCTGTGTGTTCTTGTTGGTGTAATTTGGAGGTAGTATAGCGTAAATATTTGTTTTAGCAACTGTGCTATCCAAATAACGTTCTGCACTAATCCAGCGCAATCTTTTAGCAACTAATTCGTATCCTTTTTTGTAACTGTTTCCACTTTGCTTTACAAAAGTTTTAATCCAGCTGGTATCCTGATCTCTTACCCAGGTATGTGCATCATCAAGTGCTCCATTGGGGAAAGGGAATGTTTCTCTGCCATAAAATACCTGCATATTAGCAACAGGATCTTGAATATCAGAATATTTAATTTTCAAGGTTGAGTCAGGTAATAACATTAATTCTTGGCCATTTTTTTCTATCCGAATAAAAAAGCCACTCGCTGTTTCTAAAAGAGATCCAAAGCTATTATTTGGTCGATATGCTTTGATAAAATCACCCCTGGTTTGTATCCTCAAAATTTCAATGGTAGCCTTACCATCTGTAGCAGTGCCACCGCCGCCTCCGCCACTACCAGGATTTCCTGTACCTACAAAAAAACTATTAGGATGAATTTCAATTTCTAAACTATCTCCAAAATTTAAGACTTTACCTTTTGCTAAATCAAATGTGTCTGCAATAATGTTGTT
>Ga0194037_1000321_pt1 | contig 37565 bp, 37 predicted proteins | sample JunL306m_MetaG_FD_148653 | JGI IMG/M metagenome (GOLD analysis project Ga0194037, IMG submission 148653) | Anoxic zone freshwater microbial communities from boreal shield lake in IISD Experimental Lakes Area, Ontario, Canada - Jun2016-L304-6m | ecosystem: Environmental > Aquatic > Freshwater >... | reverse complement strand
CGTCTTAATTTTTGTCGCAAGGGCTTTTCCATCAAGTATTTGTGCGCTCATGCCTCAATACTAATCGCGATTATGCGTGGGAAAAGTGACGTGTTCCCGTGAAAAACATTGGGATATTCCTCACCTTGGCCGCGGCAATCACTTCCTCATCACGCACGCTTCCCCCTGGTTGCACGACGGCGACCACGCCTGCCGCTAGCAAGATTTCAAGGCCATCGCCAAAGGGGAAGAAGGCATCGCTTGCTGCCACCGAACCAGCAACTCGTTCTCCGGCTCGATCCACGGCAAGTTTGGCTGAATCCACGCGATTGACCTGTCCCATTCCAATGCCCACCGATGCTGCGTCTTTGGCCAAAAGAATCGCGTTGCTTTTTACTGCTCGGACAGATTTCCAAGCGAAGAGAAGATCGCGCATGATTTCTGGGCTCACCTGTGGCCCACAGACCTGAGTCCAATTTTGGGCATCATCACCCGGCGCATCAATGAGATCGCTCTCTTGAATCAGCATTCCTCCACTTACGGGACGAAATTCTCGATGAGAGATTTCAGAACTATCGCACTGAAGAATCCTTATCGATGGTTTTCTTCGCAGAATATCCAGGGCCTTAGGTGAAAACGAAGGAGCCACCACAACTTCAGTGAAGATCTCTGAAAGCGTGAGCGCCATCTCATCGTCGACTTCGCGATTTGTGGCAACAACGCCGCCAAAGGCAGAAACTGGATCGCATGCGTGCGCCGCCTTATGTGCCAAAGAAATAGTTGAGGCCGTTGCGATTCCGCATGGGTTGGCATGTTTGATAATTGCCACGCATGGTTCTTGATGATCGTGTGCAGCACGCCAAGCGGCATCGGCATCGGTGTAATTATTGAATGACATCTCTTTCCCATGAAGCTGAACGGCGCTAACTAGACCTGAGGAGTCTCCAGCATCTGCGTACAGCGCTGCCGCTTGATGGGGATTCTCTCCGTAGCGCAAATCGTTCTTCTTGGACCACACCTTGCCAAACCATTGTGGCAAAACGTTTTCATCATCAGACCCTAACCAGTTCGCAATTGCCAAGTCATACTGAGCTGTAGTCCTAAACACTTCAAGAGCGAGCTGCTTGCGTTGAGTAAGAGTGAAGCCGCCGTTGTTTAGCGCTTCAATCAATTCAGGATATTGAGTTGGCTGGCAAATGACCGCCACAGATCCATGATTTTTTGCAGCTCCGCGCAACATTGAAGGGCCACCTATATCGATTTGCTCAATGCAATCAACAAAATTGGCTCCTGATGCGATCGTGGCTTCGAATGGATAGAGGTTAATAACAACCAAATCAAATGGTTCGATCTCATGCTCAGCTATTTGTCGCAAGTGATCTGGATTTCCTTGGTCAGCCAAAATTCCAGAATGAATTCTTGGGTGCAAAGTTTTTACTCGCCCTCCCATAATTTCAGGAAAGCCTGTGTATGCACTAACTTCGATGACCGCTATACCTGCTGCTGCAATCGTTTTTGCAGTGGAACCAGTTGAAAGTATTTCCACCCCTTGTGCACTCAAAGCGGTAGCGAGTTCCACAAGACCAGTTTTGTCATAAACGCTCACTAGGGCTCTTCGAATTCTTTTGCGATCAGACATTACTTTTCACTTTCCAAAGATTGGGAATAGATGGGGATGAGTGTGCGAATGGTCGCAACGATGAGACCGCGTTCCTGAATCTTAATGCGCTCGTGCAATGACTCCTCCGTGTCGCTAGGCAAAATATCCACCGCTACCTGAGCGATGACCTCACCCGTGTCCACGCCCTCATCGACCCAATGCATTGTTGTGCCAGTGCGGGAAACACCGGCCGTTAGGGCATCTCGGACCGCGTGAGCACCAGGAAAATTCGGCAAGAGAGCAGGATGGGAATTGATAATCCTAAAGCGCCGTACAAAATCCGGCGCCAAAATTCGCATAAAGCCAGCGCTGACCAGGAGATCAGGGTTGAGCGACTGCGCAACAGCAAATAGATCGCGATCCCACTGCAATCTTTCTGGTTTCATCGGTAGTACAAAAGTCTTAATACCCAACTGCACGGCTCGATCAAGCACAGGCGCTGCCGGCTGATCGGAAATAACTCCAATAATTTCAACACTCAACTCTCCCGCGGATACGGAATCGAAGATTGCTTGCGCAAGTGAACCGGCACCTGATGCAAGGATGACGATCTTCATCTACGTAACCTAGGAACTAGAGCCAGCAAGCGAGGCATGGTCATAGCAAGAATGATTCCCACTCCGATTTCGCAGGTAACTGCCAAGGTGAATTGCCATGCAGAAACTCCGACAGCACTCATCGCGGTAGTAATAAGGGATCCGCTACTTAAGAAAGCAAGGATGCCCAAGCCGATGAGGATATAGAGAAAACTCTTGATAAAAATTCGCGAACTTTGGGCGATTGTTACATTATAAAGTATCGCCCCCATTACAACCATGACTGCTATCGAGAGAAGCACCAGCGGATGTCTTCCCGTTGGCAGACCACCCAAGAAAGGGAGCGCTGGAATTTCAGAGACTCGATGAGTTAAGGGAGAGATCAAAGTGTGTGAACCAACTGCGAAACCAGGACCCACTAAATACGAGAGCGTTGAAACAATCGCATTAGGGAGGTAGAGCAGATTCAGGAGAAGCAAAAGTAAACCGCCAACAAAACCTGGTTGTAAAATTGTGGTCAAGTTCTCAACCGTTTTTAGATTGAGGAATAAGTCGACTCCAAAAACTATGGCCGATACTCCGGTAACTATTGCCACTATTTGCAAAGATATTTGGAGCGAAGAGACTTCATATTTGCGAACTTTTGCTTTCGAGGAAACGGTAGAAATCCAGACCATTGCGAGAGTGATTGCAGGAGTCCAATAAAGATTTGGTGCAACCGCAGTAGTAGTTGAGCCCCACGCAACTAATGAAGCAAAGCCTGCATAAATAATTGCAAAGAGCGCACGGGAAAGCTGCTTTTCTTGCGCAACATTATCGAGCCTCTCGCAGGCGCGACCATAGCAACTTCGAATAGCCAAAGTGGGGAAGAGCATCGCGCCAATAGGCAGATAAGAGAGAAATCCAGGCGCACCACCTGGAGGCATAATCAAGTGAAAAGGAATGTGATGAGCGCCAAGCCAGAGCCACATCGTGGCGCGGATGGGATCGGAAGTATTCCCATTACTGCTACCGGCCGTCGCCCATGCAAATAACGATATAAAACCCATCGGCAAAAGAATTACTGAAACGCTACGAAGGACCTGTGTCAACGAGACCCATAGGACGCGTTGGAACATCTGCGTTATCGGCTAAGAATCGCGCGCATAATGCGCGCAGTCTCGCTTGGTGTTTGTCCAACTTGTACGCCAGCGGCCTCCAAGGCATCTTTTTTGCCTTTGGCTGTTCCTGAAGATCCAGAGACGATTGCGCCAGCATGGCCCATCGTTTTTCCTTCAGGTGCGGTAAATCCCGCAACATATCCGACAACTGGTTTCGTAACATATTCACTGATGAAAGCTGCCGCGCGCTCTTCAGCATCTCCGCCGATTTCACCGATCATCACGATTGCTTGGGTGTCGGGATCATCTTGGAAAGCGCGCAAGCAATCTATGTGGGTTGTACCAATAATTGGGTCTCCACCGATACCTACCGCCGTGCTAAATCCAATATCGCGAAGCTCATACATCATTTGATAGGTGAGAGTTCCAGATTTAGAGACGAGACCAATCGGACCAGCACCGGTGATATCCGCGGGAATGATTCCGACGTTGCTTTGGCCCGGAGTAATAAGACCTGGGCAGTTGGGGCCAATAATTCTTGTAGTTCCTTTGCTTTGAGAATAGGCGAAAAACGCCGCCGTGTCGTGCACCGGAATTCCCTCGGTAATAACAACAACCAATGGCACCGCTGCATCAATCGCATCAACTACTGCTGCCTTTGCAAACTTAGGAGGTACGAAAACAACCGAAACATTTGCTTGCGTTGCGGCAACAGCTTCGGCAACAGTGTTGAAGACGGGCAATTGATGGCCATCAATATCAACAACTTGGCCACCTTTGCCTGGCGTTACTCCGCCAACGATGACCGTGCCCGATGCGAGCATTCGACGTGTGTGTTTGGTTCCTTCAGAACCCGTCATTCCTTGAACGATTACACGTGAATGCGTATTAATAAAGATAGACATTAGTTGGCCGCCAATTCTGCGGCGCGTGCTGCTGCGCCATCCATAGTGTCAAGTTGTTGAATGAGAGGGTGAGCCGCATCATTGAGAATTCTTCGGCCCTCTAGAACGTTGTTGCCATCTAAACGTACGACAATTGGCTTTGTTGCTTTATCGCCCAGGATTTCAAGCGCTTGCACAATTCCATTAGCGACAGCATCGCATGCTGTGATTCCACCAAAAACATTGACGAAGACACTCTTAACATCTTTATCGCCAAGAATGATAGAAAGCCCATCGGCCATAATTTGAGCAGATGCTCCGCCGCCGATATCTAGGAAGTTTGCTGGTTTCACACCGCCGAATTTTTCGCCTGCGTAGGCCACGACATCCAGAGTGCTCATAACCAAACCTGCACCATTACCGATGATGCCAACTTCGCCATCGAGTTTCACATAGTTGAGATCTTTTTCTTTAGCGGCTGCTTCGAGCGCATTCGTTGCCGACGCGTCAACTAGTGCTTCATGATCGGGGTGACGAAATCCTGCATTGTCATCCAATGTGACTTTTCCATCGAGTGCGATGATGCGGCCATCGGAAGTTTTGACGAGTGGGTTCACTTCGACGAGGGTTGCATCTTCAGAAACGAAGACACCCCATAAAAGAACAAGTGCCTCGGCTACTTGATCGGCAATATCAGCGGGGAACTTTGCGTCGTTGATGATTTTGAGCGCATCGGCTTTTGAAATTCCATCGTTTGAGTTAACAGGAACTTTAACGAGTTTCTCAGGGGTCTCATGTGCGACCTGCTCAATGTCCATTCCACCAGCTACAGACGCCATCACCAGGAATGTGCGATTAGAGCGATCGAGCAAAATTGCTAAGTAATACTCTTCCTCGATAGGAGCAGCTTGGGCAATCATTACTTTGCCAACAATGTGACCCTTGATATCCATTCCAAGAATTGCTGCTGCCTTTTCGCGCGCGTCGTCTGCGTTCTCCGCAAGTTTTACTCCGCCAGCTTTACCGCGACCACCAACTTTTACTTGCGCTTTAACAACAACTTTTCCACCCATCGATCGGGCAGCCGCTTCGGCTTCTTCGGGAGTTGTTGCAACGGCGCCCGCTAAAACAGGGACTCCATGTTTTTCGAAAAGATCTCTGGCTTGATATTCAAAGAGATCCACGTGGGACTCCATTCATGTTTGAAGGCGAATTCTCATGCTTGCGAACGGGTGTAATCCTAGAGCTTCTCCACCGGCGCATAACGCAACAGCAATCGCTTCTCACCATATTGCCCGAAATTAATCGTCGCTTCGGCTTTATCGCCTTCGCCGGCCACGCCAACGACCGTTCCTAGTCCAAATGTGTCGTGAGACACACGCTCTCCCACCACGAGCACCATTGCTGAGGACTTCTTGCCCGTTGCACGCGGTGGCGGAGTGGTGAAATCTCGTCGTCGTGAAATGGGAGAGGCTGTGACGCTTTTATTGCGCCAGGCAATCACCTCCTCAGGGATCTCATCTAAGAATCTCGAAGGCGGATTGTAATTTGGGCTACCCCACGATGATCGATATTCAGCACGAGTCAGGTAAAGGCGTTGCTCTGCACGAGTCAAGCCGACATAGGCAAGTCGACGTTCTTCTTCAATTTCTTTCTTCTCCCCCAGAGTTCGAGAATGAGGAAAAATTCCATCTTCTAAGCCAGTCAGAAATACAGTGGGAAATTCCAGTCCTTTCGCGGTGTGCAATGTCATCAGCGTGACTACGCCACCATGATCTTCGCCCTCTGGAATTTCATCTGCATCCGCGACGAGTGAAACTTGCTCGAGGAATCCTGCCAACGAAATTTCCTCATCTTCACCCAGTGACTCGAAAGGTCTTTCTTCGTATTCCATCGAAACGGCAACGAGTTCTTGTAGGTTCTCAACACGTACTTCATCTTGTGGATCTGTGCTGGCTGATAGTTCGGCCAATAATCCCGACTGCTCTAGAACGGCTTCAATAATCACTGAAGGGCGAACTTTGGCTTCTACTAATACTCGGAGCGTTCCAATCATTGTCAGAAATTCATGAATCGATGAAGCTGCGCGCGCAGGCATATCAGCAATTTCATTGCAACGGTGCAACCCTTGCCAAAAGGAAGTGAATTCAGATTGAGAAAAAGTATCTACGTAATCAAGGGCGCGATCGCCGATACCGCGCTTTGGGACATTAATGATCCGACGTAGCGACACTTCATCGCTGGGATTAGCCAGAACTCTCAAGTAAGCCAATAAATCTTTTACCTCTTTGCGTTCGTAGAATCGGACCCCGCCGACAACCTTGTAAGGAAGGGCTGCGCGCATAAAGACTTCTTCAAACACACGTGACTGCGCATTAGTGCGATAAAAGATTGCCGTATCCCCAGGTTGCGATGTGCCGGCGCTTTGTAACGTGCGAATCTCATCCCTAATGAAATTTGCTTCGTCGTGTTCGCTCTCTGCAACATATCCAACAAGCGGCGAGCCCGCACCCGCTTGTGACCACAAATTCTTCTCTTTACGACTCTCGTTCTGAGTGATGACCGCGTTTGCGGCGTTGAGGATATTTTGGGTCGAACGATAATTTTGCTCTAGTAGCACGGTCGTGGCGTTGGGATAATCCATTTCAAATTGCAAAATGTTTCGAATCGTGGCGCCACGAAAACCGTAAATCGATTGATCAGCATCACCTACAACACAAAGTTCAGCCGGTGGAAGTCCGTCAGCATCAGTACCGACAAGTTCGCGAATAAGTTGATACTGAGCGTGGTTAGTATCTTGATACTCATCCACTAGTACATGGCGAAAACGCGAACGAAAACGTGCCTTGGTCTCGGGGAACCTTTGCAGGACTTCCACTGTCTTCAAAATCAAGTCATCAAAATCCATGGCATTGGCTTGGTTTAGACGCTTCTGGTAGACCGCGTAAACCTCGGCAATTACCTGCTCGAATTGATTCTGTGTTGAATTCAAATAATCTGAAGGCCCGAGAAGTTCATTCTTAGCGTTAGAAATCATGGATTGAAATTGGCGAGCTGGATAGCGCTTGGAATCAAGATTGAGCTCTTTGGCAACGATCGTGATCAGGCGCAAACTATCTGCCTGGTCGTAGATACTAAAGGAATTGCTATAGCCAAGCCGTGAAGCTTCCTGGCGAAGCATTCGTACACACGCGGAGTGAAATGTTGAGACCCACATCGATCGAGCAATAGGCCCCACGAGTTCAGCAACTCTCTCCTTCATTTCACCTGCTGCCTTATTGGTGAAAGTGATGGCCAAAATTTCATAGGGAGCAACGCCTCGGCGCGACATCAGATAGGCAATTCGCCTTGTGAGGACTCGAGTTTTACCTGAACCGGCCCCTGCAACGACAAGCAAGGGCCCGCCAGCATGTTCGACTGCCGCTTTTTGTTGGGGGTTGAGCCCGTCAATCAAAGGATCAGGACTCATCATGGGGCGCATTCTATTAGGCTTCGCCGACAAGATTACATTTCGCGAGTGAGGGACAAATAACTATGCAGCCGATTGCCGACGCCGAGATCAAACGAGTTCTCGTTATCAGCGCCCATCCTGACGACTCTGATTTCGGAGCATCCGGCACGATTGCTCAATGGGTTGCGCAAGGTATTGAAGTTGCCTATTGCTTCTGCACCAACGGAGATCAAGGGGGCGAGGAGTCCGGCATTCCTGTTGAAGAGATGCCTGCAGTACGCCAACGCGAACAACGTGCAGCAGGTGCCGCTATCGGCGTTACAGATATTACGTTTTTGAATTATCGCGACGGTTCACTCGAGCCAACTCTGGGATTGCGCAAAGATCTTGTAAAGATGATTCGCATTGCACAGCCAGATCGAATCGTTTGCCAAAGTCCTGAAAGAAACTGGGATCGGATCGGTGCAAGCCATCCAGACCACTTAGCTGCTGGGGAAAGTTCTATCCAAGCCGTTTATCCAGATGCTCGTAACCCTTTTGCATTTCCTGAATTCATGGCAGAGGGACTACAACCATGGCGAGTCAAAGAAGTTTGGGTTACAGCTCATCACCAACCGGATCACTTCGTTGACATCACGGATACCTTCCATTTGAAAATGGCCGCGTTGCACTGCCATGCTTCACAGACAGCACACAACCCCGAGCTCGAAAACATGGTTCGCTCGTGGGGTGAGCGAAATGCCGCGGCAGGCGGGTTCGCTGAAGGTCGCGTAGCGGAAGCTTTTAAAATCGTTAATACGAACTAACTTACTTAACGATTACCTTTTCGATCGCGATCGTCTTCACGGGCGTTCCATCAGTTCCGCCACCTTTGACACCAGCAGCTCCAACTGCTTTAAGGATGTCTAAACCTGAAGTGATCTTGCCCCAGATCGTGTAACTTGCTGGCAAAGTTGTGTTTCCGTAGACCAAGAAGAACTGACTTCCATTTGTATTTGGTCCGGAATTCGCCATCGCGACAGTTCCTGAAGGGTAATTATTCTTAGCTGTTGCAGGAAGGTTTTCGTCTCTATAAGAAAAAGTTGGTCCACCATTTCCCTTAGCAGTTGGATCTCCACATTGCAGAACCCACATCTGAGTTGTCGTTAAACGATGACAGAGTGAGTGATCAAAAAAACCAGCTTTCGCCAAGACTGTCATGGCGGTTAACGTAATCGGTGCCTTTACTCCATCAGTAGAGATGACGATGTTTCCGCAGTTTGTCACTAGTGTCATGGTGCCCATTTTTCCAGGCAAGGCTTTAGTTGGTGGAGTCACATTTTTTGGATTGTGAGCAACTGATTTTGTTACTGCACACGTGAGCGCAGAAGCCTGCGCAAATGAAGCATGCGCTATAGCGGGAACGCTGCTCACAAGTAAACCTAGGACAATTGCGCTCAGAACGCGTTTCATTTTCTCTCCCTTTGATTCAACTCTTTCGTGTGTTGGTGCGGAATTCTAGTAACTATTCCCACTCAATTGTTCCTGGGGGTTTGCTGGTGATATCTAGAACTACTCGATTAACATCACGAACTTCATTAGTAATGCGGGTAGAAATCTTCTCCAATAGGTCATACGGCAAGCGCGACCAATCCGCAGTCATGGCGTCTTCGCTGGATACGGGGCGCAGGACGATGGGGTGGCCATACGTGCGTCCATCTCCCTGTACGCCAACACTTCGCACATCGGCTAGCAGCACGACCGGGCACTGCCAAATGAGACGATCTTGTCCTGCCGTGTGCAATTCTTCACGAGCGATTCGATCGGCGTGACGCAAGATTGCTAATCGGTCCGGCGTCACTTGCCCGATGATGCGAATTGCTAAGCCTGGCCCTGGAAATGGTTGGCGCATCACGATTTCCTCTGGCAATGCCAGTTCTAATCCCACTTGACGAACTTCATCCTTAAAGAGAGTTCTAAGCGGCTCAATCAGAGTGAACTTCAAATCATCTGGAAGCCCACCAACATTGTGATGAGATTTAATATTTGCAGTTCCTGTTCCACCACCAGACTCAACAACGTCAGGGTAGAGAGTTCCTTGCACTAGAAATTCAACGTCTCCCCCAGCGGCAATTTCTCGAGCGGCAGATTCAAAACTACGAATGAATTCACGGCCAATAATCTTGCGCTTAGTTTCTGGATCACTTACACCTGCAAGGGCGGCTAAGAATTGTTCACGCGCATCAACCACCATAAGTTTTACACCCGTGGCAGCAACAAAATCAGTTTCTACCTGCTCTGCTTCGCCCTCGCGCAATAGCCCGTGATTGACAAAAACGCAGGTAAGTTGCGCTCCAATTGCTTTTTGAACAATCGCCGCAGCCACCGCAGAATCAACGCCTCCCGACAGACCGCAAATGACTCGCTTGGTTCCAACAAGTTCCTTAACTTTCGCTATTTCAGTTTCGGCAATATTGCTTGTTGTCCATGCCGGTTTGCATCCTGCGACATCAATGATCCAGTGTCGCAATATTTCTTGCCCGTATTCTGAATGAAGAACTTCTGGATGAAATTGCACGCCGGCAAGAAGCCCAGTTTCATTTTCAAATGCTGCAATTCCAGTGTCTTTTGTAGATGCGCAGGTTGTGAACCCGAGGGGTGTTTGCGTTACGGCGTCGCCGTGGCTCATCCACACAAGTTGATTTGTCGGAAGGACTGCAAATACTTTAGATCCATTTTCTGAAGTTAACGGAGTGCGTCCGAATTCAGATTTACCAGTCTGGCTGACAACGCCACCTAGTGCCGCAGCCATCACTTGAAAACCGTAGCAAATTCCAAAAACTGGAATCCCTAAATCAAAGATTGCGCTGTCGAATGACGGTGCGCCTTTTGCGTACACACTTGAGGGGCCCCCGGAGAGAATGATTGCTTCTGGATTCTTTGATGCAACTTCGGCAGCGCTAATGGAGGATGGAACGATCTCGCTAAATACATGGACTTCTCGAACACGCCTGGCAATGAGTTGGGCGTATTGCGCCCCAAAATCGACGACTAATACGCCCTGGCGCGCATGATTAGGCACGGTGGATAAGAACCTCAACGCGTTGGAATTCTTTAACATCGGAATATCCGCACGTTGCCATAGCTCGACGGAATGCTCCGAATAGATTCATGGATCCGTCTGCGGCATGAGATGGTCCAAGCAGAATCTCTTCTAGAGTGCCTGAGGTTCCGACGGCAACGCGTTCTCCTCGAGGCAACTCTTGATGAGCCGCTTCGCTACCCCAGTGCCAACCAAGCCCGGGTGCTTCTACAGCTTTGGCTAGAGGGGAACCCATCATGACCGCATCGGCGCCGCATGCAATTGCTTTTGCAATATCGCCACTTCGTCCTACTGATCCATCGGCGATGACATGAACATAACGTCCCCCGGATTCATCCAGATAATCTCTACGAGCAGATGCAACCTCGGCAACTGCTGATGCCATAGGTACTTCAATACCTAAAACCTTACGAGTGGTGTGCGCTGAACCCCCACCAAAACCAACAAGCACACCAGCGGCTCCTGCACGCATTAAGTGAAGTGCTCCGGTTGCTGTTGCACAACCTCCAACGATGACCGGAACATCGAGTTCGTAAATAAATTTCTTCAAGTTAAGAGCTTCATTATTGGAATCAACGTGCTCGGCGCTGACCGTAGTTCCGCGAATAACAAAAATGTCGACGCCAGCCTCTACAACGCTCTTGTGAAATTCAAAAGTTCGTTGCGGTGATAGTGAACCCGCGACAGTTACACCTGCATCTCGAATTTGCTTAAGTCGTTCCTTGATTAACGTTGGCTGAATTGGAGCGGAATAAAGTTCCTGCATGCGCCTCGTGGCATGCACATCCGGCATAGAAGCAATTTCTCCCAATTGAATGCGTGGATCTTCATACCGAGTCCAAAGGCCTTCGAGATTTAGAACTGCTAGCCCGCCAAGTTTTCCAATGGCGATGGCCGTCTCTGGGGAGACAACGGAGTCCATCGGCGCGGCCATCATGGGAAGTGCGAATTTGTACGCATCGATTTGCCAGGAAGTGGAAACATCTTCAGGATTGCGGGTACGACGACTAGGTACAATCGCAATATCGTCAAAAGAGTAGGCTCTGCGAGCGCGCTTGCCTGGTGCCAGTTCGATGTCGTTCATGAGCGACCCTTCCCGCGGTAGTTAGGTGCATCAGCAACATCCATCACATCGTGTGGATGACTCTCTTGCAATCCTGCTGAAGTAATCTGAATGAGTCGACTTTCGCGACGAAGGTAGGCAATATCAGGAGCTCCCGCATAACCCATACCTGACCTCAGTCCGCCCACTAACTGATGAACGACCTCAGCAACAGTGCCACGATAGGCAACTTTTCCTTCAATGCCTTCTGGTACAAGCTTGTCTTCTGAAAGCACATCATCTTGCATGTAACGATCTTTCGAATATGACTTCTGTTCTCCACGCGATTGCATCGCGCCCAAGGAACCCATGCCCCGATACGCCTTGTACTGGCGTCCATCAATGGTGACGAGCTCGCCAGGTGATTCGTTGCATCCAGCGAGAAGAGAACCCAGCATTACTGAATCGGCGCCAGCTACAAGTGCTTTCACAATGTCACCTGAATACTGCAAACCACCATCGGCAATTAATGGGATGCCTGCCTTTGCGCAGGCTTTACTTGCTTCCATAATCGCCGTAATTTGTGGAACTCCGACACCAGCAACAATGCGCGTTGTGCAAATGGAGCCTGGGCCCACTCCAACTTTTACTGCGTCAGCACCAGCATTAATAAGCGCTTGTGCACCAGCACGGGTGGCAATGTTGCCACCAATAATTTGAGTGGATGGTGAAAACTTTTTGATGCGCGCAATCGCATCCAGAACTGCACGATGGTGTCCATGCGCGGTATCAACAACAACAACATCCACCCCTGCTTCAATCAGTGCCTGTGCACGAGCGAAGCCGTCATCTCCAACACCAACTGCTGCGCCAGCAAGGCCAACGTTCTTGACCAATTTAACGTGCGTAACTTGGGCATCTACTGGAAGGTTGCGGTGAATGATTCCAATGCCACCTTCTTTGGCCATGGCAATCGCCATCTCGGATTCGGTGACTGTATCCATTGCTGATGAAACCAGCGGAATACGTAAGGTGATATTTCTTGTTAAGCGCGTTGCGGTGTCGACTTCGCTAGGGACTACTTCGGAGGCATCGGGCAAGAGCAAGACATCGTCATAGGTCAAGCCCAGCATCACTACTTTTTCGTTCTCGCTCATAAGGCGTGAAGTCTATCGGTGTGGCTAGAGTCCAACCGCCCGCGAAATCTCCTCGCACGTTGAGGCAAGGTCATCGACAAAGTGGGCATCAGGACACGCTTCACGATCCCAGCCTGGACCACCTAAAAGAATCCGCGGAGCGGGGCGAACCTTAGGCAAATTCCGGAAAAATTGCGGGTCGGCATTCTCGCTCATGATTGCCCAGAGAAATATCGCTGGCGGGGCAACGCGTGAAACCATCGCTATAACCGCTTCGTTCGGGGTGCGCGCGCCTAGGTAATATGTGGCAATATTTCTCTCGGCTAGCGCAGCCTTGACCGCTATCAGCGCAATAGTGTGTTGCTCTTCCGAAACTGCCGCGAGCAACACCGGACGCGTGTTGCGCGCCTCGGTCAATTCCACCCGGTGAAGGCATCGCTTGACGATTTCAGAAACCAGATGTTCGACTTCTATGCCGGCATCAGTGCGCTGCCATTCTTGACCAATTTTTACAAGCAACGGAACGATGATCTCTTGCCAAGTCTTGATAACGCCTTCATCGCAAATTGCCTTGTTGAGGCTAGCTTCCAGAAATCTTGCATCGAGTCCATATGCTGCGCGAAAAAGTGAGGTGACAACGTCATCACGAATCAGCGCAGGTTCCATTTCAGGTATGTGCGTAACTGGGCCCGTGTACTGCTTGGCCAACTCTGCGGCCTGCGCTGGAAGAATCCCCGAAACGATCAGGCGACGCATGTGAAGAAGTTTTGCCAGATCCTCATGGGAGTAGCGGCGATGTTGGCCACTTTCATGTTGGGAAGGCCCTAAACCATATCTGCGATCCCACGTACGCAAAGTTGCCGGCGCAATAGCCATGACGCGAGCCACGCCAGCAACGCTGAGGAACTCCTGGGTCTGGGTCACAGGGCTATTTTGCAGGGACTTTCCTGCCTGCACCACTCCAAATCACTTCCTGAGGGGGCAAGAGTGATTTTGGCAAGTTGAACAATCTATGCAACGGTTGTAGAGTTCCATCAAACGTTAGGAGTGGTCATGGCTGAGATATCTCGTCTTCCCAAACCGATTGCTGATTTGTGGCAATGGCAATATTCCGGTGCTTGCCAAGACTTGCCCTCTGAAATCTTCTTCCACCCGGATGGGGAGCGCGGTCCTCGTAGACGAAATCGCGAAAACACGGCTAAAGCCATATGCGCGGCCTGCCCTGTGATTCAACAATGTCGCACTCATGCCTTGAGCGTTCAAGAACCTTACGGAATTTGGGGCGGCCTGAGTGAAGATGATCGCTTAGCGATCCTGGGTAACAACGATGGGGATATTTCACACGCGTCTTAATTTCTCCAAACTGCGAGTATTAAGAATGCGTCAGAAAAGCCCACAACGGTTTTTCAAGTGTTGCCGCAAAAGTAGCGGTGAGATGGCCGCCATCAACGTAGATTAAATAGTTCCCCATTAGTGGAGAACATGGATTCGTTGTACAAATCCATGGGGTGGGATTCACCCATGTCGCTCCCACGCTTTCGGCGACATGTTTCTCTTCGGCCAGCCAAGATTGCGAGACCGCTTTTGCAAACGGCGTACTACAAGCGGTGATGCTGTTCTTATGGGCAGCTAGGCAGTCCGGCACAATAAAATCTGAAACAGGGGTATCGCCTAAATACACAACTTGCTTACTCGAGCTTTTGAGTGATTGCAAAGTTCGAGTCATACCCGCATCCCAGACACTTGTCCTGGCATCTGCTTTGATAACATTTCCTTGAGCATCAATTGTAGAAAATCCGCGAGTACCGGCGACAAAAATCATATAGGGATGAATGCTCGTTATTTGTTTAAGAGTGTTCTTGCGCCAAATTGCACAATTCTTCATTAATATCTGAGTTGTCGAATTCCATGCGGGGATATCTGCCGGCCAACATGAAGACATGGTCAAAGAATAAAATCCCCAGTCTTTGGCTCTTGCTAGAACTTGAATTGCAGGAAACCACGACAACGCATGACTGTCCCCAAAGAGCACAATTGCTTTGGAAGATTTTGAATCTCCGTAAAAACAGCTTACTTGGGAAGCAGTTAAATTCTGCTGGGTGTGACATCGATCTTTGTACGGAGTCGGACGATCATTTTTTGCATTCGCTATCGATGGTTTCAAGAATACGGGAACTGGTCGATCAACAAGAGGAGAAAGTGTTGGCATAGGAATAGGAGCGGGGGTTGTCGAAGTGATACTGACTGAAGCAGTTTGCGAATCCAAAGTGACTGGTGGAGGTGTTACATCAGCAAAGGCCGAGAAGCTGAAGGAGATAAACAGCGCTGCCAATGCAATCCATAGCCCGTGCCGTTTCATCGATCTATCTAATCAGTCTTTGCTGGGAATCAAACTCCACGCGCGCACGCCACCGATTATTCCCGCCTCATTTGGGACGATCACAACATCATTGCCGAGGCGATGAATAACGACATCTTTAATCCGGCGAGCGTTGCCCCCGCCAATATACAAACGATCCCAGAGGAACACTGGGCGAAGCTCATCCACCATGGCTCTTACTCGCCTAGACCAAAAACTATCGCCCAGCCGGCGGCGTTCGTTTTCGCCAATCCATGTGTCATAAGTGGTAAGTCGACGTACAGGTGCATGAGAGAACTCAATATGCGGGGCTAGTACTCCTCCATCAAATATGGCGCTACCAAGGCCCGTTCCCAATGTTAAAACAACTTCAAAACCTGAACCAGCAACTACTCCTGCTCCATGAACTTCAGCGTCATTGAGCACAAGGGTGTGCATCCCCAGTGCATCGGTGAGGGCTTGGCGCATATCAAAACCATCCCACGCCTTTTTTAATTCGGGATCCATGCGAGTAAGCGGTCCAGCAACGTTGATGTAGTGAGGTGTAGCGACAACGACGCCGTGACGAATCATTCCTGGAACACCTACCGTTGCCCGATCTGCTTTAGGCAAAGTTTTTGCCAAATCCGCAATCGTCTCAACAAGTCTTTGAGGAGAGAGCGGATAAGGAGTAGGAATGCGAACGGCCGGGATTCTCATTGTTCCGGCGCTATCGAGCACCGAAGCTTTGATTCCCAGACCGCCGCAATCTACTGAAAGGGTGAGCTGTTCCACGTAGAGGAATTTACCCGTTAGTGGCTATGTCCGCCAGGACCATGCGAATGGCCTGAGCCACCTGCATCAGCACTGTCAGTTTCAGGCTTCTCATACACAACAGCTTCCGTTGTGATGAACATTGCTGCAATTGATGCAGCATTTGCAAGAGCAGAACGTGTGACTTTTACTGGATCGATAACGCCATCTTTTGTGAGATCGCCATACACATCAGTTGCTGCATTGAAGCCTTCATGGGCCTTCATTGCGCGAACCTTTGAAACTACGACGTATCCTTCAAGACCAGCATTTTCTGCAATCCAGCGAAGTGGCTCATCGCAGGCTTTGCGAACGAGACGCACACCAACTGCTTTATCTCCTTCGAAGCCGAGATCGCCTTCAAGAGAATCAGCTGCATGAACCAAAGCTGCGCCTCCACCAACAACGATGCCTTCTTCAACTGCGGCACGTGTTGCAGAGATTGCATCTTCAAGACGGTGCTTCTTCTCTTTCAATTCAACTTCGGTGTGTGCGCCAACTTTGATAACGCAAACTCCGCCGGCAAGTTTCGCAACACGCTCTTGGAGCTTGGTGCGATCCCATTCAGAATCTGTGTTTTCAAGTTCGCGACGGATTTCAGAGACGCGGGAAGCAACTGCTGCCTTATCTCCCCCACCATCAACAATGGTGGTGTTGTCTTTTGTGATGACAATGCGACGTGCACGGCCAAGAACTTCAAGACCTACCTGATCAAGTTTCATGCCCACTTCAGCGGCAATAACCTGCGCGCCAGTCAGCGTTGCGATGTCTTCCAACATGGCCTTGCGACGATCACCAAAACCTGGTGCCTTAACAGCTGCTGAAGTAAATACTCCGCGCATCTTGTTAACGACCAAAGTTGAAAGTGCTTCTCCGTCAACATCTTCAGCGATGATCAGAAGTGGCTTGCTGGCTTGTGCAATCTTTTCCAAGATTGGTAGCAAGTCGCTGAGGGCTGAAATCTTGTTTGAGGCAAGAAGTACGTAGGCATCCTCAAGGACAGTCTCCATACGCTCTTGGTCTGTTACGAAGTATGGAGAGATGTAACCCTTATCGAATTGCATTCCTTCAGTGAACTCAAGTTCAAGTCCAGTTGTGGATGACTCTTCAACAGTGATGACGCCATCTTTGCCGACCTTGTCCATGGCCTCGGCGATCAAGTCACCGATCGCACGATCTTGGGCAGAAATAGTTGCGACATCTGCAATCTGCGACTTATCTTTAACGACAGTTGCATTCTCGCGCAGGCGCTCGGTGATTGCTACAACTGCTGCTTCGATACCAATTTTGATATCCATTGGCTGTGCGCCGGCAGCGAGGTTACGAAGACCTTCCTTCACCATCGCCTGTGCCAAAACTGTTGCTGTTGTTGTTCCATCTCCTGCTACATCATTTGTCTTGGTGGCAACTTCTTTTACCAACTGCGCGCCCATGTTCTCGACTGGATCAGAGAGTTCAATTTCGCGGGCGATTGTTACGCCGTCGTTAGTAATTGTTGGTGCACCGTAAGTCTTAGAGATAACTACGTTGCGACCCTTAGGTCCAAGAGTTACCTTGACGGTGTCAGCAAGAATGTTGACACCACGTTCCATGGCACGACGAGCGTGCTCATCGAATTCAAGAATTTTTCCCATTTACTTATTCTCAATCACAGCAAGAATGTCGCGAGCTGAAAGAACTAAGTACTCCTCGTTGTTGTACTTAACTTCAGTTCCGCCGTACTTGCTGTAAAGAACAACATCGCCCACTGCGACATCCATTGGAACGCGAGCGCCATCATCAAAGCGACCTGGGCCCACTGCAATAACGGTGCCTTCTTGTGGCTTCTCTTTGGCTGTATCAGGGATAACAAGACCTGATGCAGTTGTTGTCTCAGCCGCATTGGCCTTTACAACGATGCGATCTTCTAGTGGCTTAATGGCGACGGCCATGTGGTGACTCCTTCATATGTTGTTAATTGAGTTAGTAGAGATCCATTTCAGGCTCCGAAATTTCGGCAAATTAGCAGACTCGGGTCCTGAGTGCTAACGCCAAGCCTATGCGGGGGTATAGGCAACGGCAAATCCAAAAGGTGGCTAAATGGAGACTGTGCTCACGCTCAGGCTCGAAGTCGCCTCAAGGTCAATGGAGCTGGCTGGACGTCCAGCCGAGACCATGAGCGAGCCCAATGCGGCAACCATGGCACCGTTATCGGTACAGAGCCCCGGGGCTGGAATCCGAAGGCGAATCTTCGCCTCATGGCATCGATGCTTGGCAACCGCTCGTAACCGAGAATTGGCTGCAACTCCCCCGGCGATCACCAAAGAATCAATACCGGTCTTTTTGCATGCAGCTAAGGCTTTGAGGAGCAACACATCGACGATTGATTCTTGGAAGGAAGCAGCAACATCGGCTCTTGCGTAATCGGGAGTGCTCTCTAAATAACGAGCAACCGCCGTTTTCAATCCAGAGAAAGAAAAATCAAAAGGGCGAGTCTGCCAATCATTGGAATGCGTGAGTCCTCGTGGAAAATCAATTGCTTCCGGATTTCCCGCAATCGCTTCGCGATCAATGGCAGGTCCGCCTGGAAAACCCAACCCCATGACGCGAGCAATCTTGTCGAATGCCTCCCCCGCTGCATCGTCCATACTTTCACCCAGTTTGATGACCGATGATGTGATGTCATCGACTTGAAGCAGCGATGAATGTCCACCGCTCACAAGCAAAGCAATTGTTGGTTCTCGTGGTAAATCATGAGTAAGTAAATCAACACAGACATGCGCTGCTAAATGGTTAACACCATACAAAGGTTTTCCAAGTCCAAGGGCTAAACCGTTTGCAGATGCAACGCCCACCAATAAGGCACCGATAAGTCCAGGACCAGCAGTGACAGCTACTGCGTCAATATCGCTCAAGGAAATCTTCGCATCAATGACTGCTTGTTGAAGACTCGGTAACATCGCCTCAAGATGCGCGCGGCTAGCGATTTCAGGAACAACGCCACCAAAACGTGCATGTTCTTCAACGCTTGAAGCAATCACATTTGCCAATAAGGTGCGCCCGCGCACGATTCCGATTGCAGTTTCGTCACAGGAAGTTTCAATGCCAAGGACTAAAGGCTCGTACATCATGACAATTCCTTCTTCATCACAAGTGCATGCACACCCGTGCCGTAATAATCATTTCGACGTGAAATCGGCGTGAAACCACTCGATAGGTAGAGCGGATTTGCCTCGGAGTTGTCCTCACGCATTTCAAGAAAAATAGCGGGAGATTTTCGCTCTTTAGCCCAATCAATGAGCTGATTCAACATTGCCCGACCGATACCTTGGCGTTGGTAGTTCGGATCTACCGTAAGCGTATGAATATCCGCATCGATTTCGTAATCGGGTGCAAATACTCCGGCATATCCAACAATCTGATTTTCACTATTGAGAGCCACTATGAGATACCGATTCTTGGGAACCCCCGCTAACTCTTCTTTGAATTGAGTCACTGCCCACGCATCATGCGGATAGATCGCGCGTTCCATACTGGCAACCACGGGAATATCTAGCGCCATCATTGCGCGATAAGAAATACTCATGGTGTGCGCTCGCTTGTTGGCACCGCATCGGGACGGCGCAAATAGATCGGTTGGTCCAGGTGAAGATCTTGATTCTTTGCAAGTTCAACCAAGGCTGCAACATCAGGGAATTGAATTTCATCATCACCTGTTAAAAGGTACTTCACGGCGCCCTCTCCAAATATAGGAACTCCTTGTAGCACCACATCTGCTGGGAAATCAACGGCAGGTGCATCTACGCGTTCGCCATTGAAATATCGTGCCCAGTAAATCTCTTTACGCCTTGCATCTGTTGCCACAATGAAATCGGCTTTCGTTCGCACTTGTGTTGCGATGGCATCGAGTGAACAAATCCCTACGAGTGGGATCTGCCTTGCCAAAGCAAAGGTTCGAGCGAAAGCGATTCCCACGCGAAGCCCCGTGTAGGGACCAGGACCCATTCCCACAACAACTTGGTCGATCTCGAATTGAACTTCAAGAGCTTGCGCAACCATTCCAGGCAGTGCATGACCATGGGAAGTAGCACCATCACGAAATCCGTGCCACAAAAGCGCGCTTTCATCGATGATCGCGACGGACGTCCGAGATGTTGAGGTGTCAATCGAGAGAGAAATACTCATAGAGAAAAGCCACCCCAACGTGCGCCGTGAGTTGTGAAAGTGACTTTGCGCTCTTCCTGCGTTCGATCTATAAAGATCTCTAGTCGCTCATCCGATAATCGCGCACTCTCTGCCCCGCCCCATTCAATAACAGTGACGGCCCCTTCGCGCTCTGAATCCAGATCAAGATCATCCAAGGATAAATTGGGGTTATCGGATTCTAATAATCGATAGGCATCGACATGAATAAGCGGAATCAAACCAGGATGAATACGAGAGATAACAAATGTCGGTGAAGTAACTCCTTCAATGCCCAGTGACGAGGCAATCCCTTGAGTCAGCAAGGTCTTTCCTGCTCCCAATGAACCATTAAGCAAAATCAGATCCCCGGCCTTGAGTTGCGATCCAAGGCGTTGGCCCAATGCGAACATCTCATCAGCCCTCGATATAGAGATCATGTATTCAAGGTTAGTAGATGAGACTCATAAAGACATAAAAAATGCGGGGCTCCGATTTCTCGAAGCCCCGCACCGGTTTCTTACTATTTATTCATAGAACTTCAGCGCAGGAGCCCGGTACATTGGGTCAACACTGAGGTTTCCAGCTTTGCGAACCAACGTTGCAAGTGCTGAACCTGCTACGAATCCACCAGTTTTATCAACGCTAACGAGTTCCTTCGCGACGACCATAAATTGCGCCGTCGTGAAGTTACAGTGATTAGTGCCTGGCGCAGCCGGTGTTGAAGTAATTGGCGCCGCTGTTGCATCGAATTTGGTGTACGAAGCTGGAGTCGTGCTCCAGATCGAGACCAATTGCTTCTTAGGAGGTACATATGCACCTGTTGTCTTGTATGCCGACATCGCAGCAGCCTTTTCTGCTGCGAATTGTGCAGCGTACTTATCGGCTAACCACTGTGAGGCACCTGCTGGAGTAATCGGATCAGCAACGCCCACCATAGTTACGGTAGGAATTGAAATCTTTCCAGTGTGTTGAATGAGTGCACGCATCTTGGCCATTGCTGCTGCATTTCCGGTAGCACGTGGTGCTCCTGGATTTGCAGTACTAAGAGCGCCAAGCATTCCTGCGATTGCTTCATCTCCACCTAGGGCGACGTTGAAAACAACACTGCCTGTAGCAACACGCGCTGCGTAGTCAGTTTTGGTGTTGTCAAATATCGCACCGCCGGATTGTCCCTCAACATCTTGAATTGCCAAGATTGCGAGAGCACCGGCATTCGCTCCATTTTCCAAGACAGCAAGTGCTGGGCTGACTGCCAATGGGAACGCTAACTTCAACGCGCCCGCTGGGCCAGAGATGGAATCGAAATGTGCACTCTGTGTGTTGATGCCTGACATTAAACCAATCAAGAGCAACGCACTACGGACTGGAATTCCAGCCTTTGCAAGTGCTTGACCTGTTGCACTGGAAGTATCTGGCCATGCACCTGAACTGATTCCGGCTTGAACTTTGCCAAGAACGGTAAAGAACTTAACGAGGTCCCCCATTGCTTGCGCATATCCGGCAGCACCTGCGGCGTAATTGCCACCTTGAATGGATGGATCAAATAGAGTTTTTACTCCCCATAAGAAATCTCCAGCCATTGTGAGTTCGTTCTCTACTGTTCCCGCTGCCATACACATAGGTGCAGCAGCTGTGAGCAAATCAGGATGAGTCTCTGCAAGTGCCTGAGTAATAAAGCCACCAAGAGATTGTCCCCATGCCATAACCTTTTTAGTCGTTGGGAATTGCTTCTTCACGATGCCGATTAATTCGACGTCCGTTGCAACAGCAGAATCTGCGTTCCAACCTTGACGAGCAAATCCGGAACCAGTAAGCGCATATCCCTGACTTAATAGGTACTGAGTAATTGCCATGTTGCCACCAGATTGTCCTGGTGCAGTCTCAGCAGTATTCGTAACCTTGTATCCACCGTATCCAGGTATTCCTGCAGGAACTGGCACATTGGGACGATAGCCATGCGAGTAGAGAATGACTGTTCCATTGAAGTTTCCAGGAACTTGAATTGCATACGGCGCACCATCAGAGGTAACTCCACCGCACGAATTAAGAGTCAGTTTGCCATCGCAGGCAGGGTCTGCAGCATGGGCTGCAGTTGGAAGTGCGACAACCATCATTGATACCAATGCGGTCGCCGATAGCATTGAAAGTACACGTGCCTTCGTCATAGTTAGTGTCCTCATTAGTTTGTTGGCAATCCGTTAACTGGCATTGCTGGACGCTTATATGTGGACTTAGCCACGGCGCCTGCTCCAGAGTCGGTTGTGTAAACGGTGTAAACGCCACCATTTGGTTTCAAGGTTGCAGTTCCATCGTAGGTTCCAAACCAGTAGCCGTTATATCCGGCATGGCTTGTAGCAGTTGGTGCCATTGGCGTGAGGCCAGCACTTGCGAAGGTAGAACCCTTAGTTTCGATGGCTGTAATCAAGCCCTTTCGGGTGAGATTTTTTCCAGCCGCAGCAATGGCTTGAACGGTCACGAATGCAGTATTCATGCCTGCCAAGATGTTGTTATCGAATGTTGCGCCAGGGTTGTACTTGGTGTTGATGGTCTGGAACAACTTAACGTACTCATCCGTTGTGTCAGCAGGTGCTGGCAAGAACGACGCAGTCTGAACGCCTGTAAACAATGGAGCAGGTACGCCAGCAAGTTTGATTGCCGTTGCATCTCCACCAACAGAACCAAGAATCCACTGTGGGTGATACTTCATTGCATATGCCGCGCCAAGTGCCGCGGCCGTTGCGCTAGACACACCAAAAAGAACAACAACTTCAGCGCCACCGGCTTGTAACTTCGTAATCCATGTTGGTGGTGTTGTTGGTGTTGCCTGTGAGAGAGGTGCATAAGGAACGGTTACATCAAAAGTAACTCCGCCGGTTTTAAATCCAGCAAGAGCATCGCGACCGAAATCATCGGCTTGATAGAGCAATCCCAATTTCTTTCCAGGGAAATTCTCTTTGATGTACATCGACATAATCTTTGCTTCCATGATGTAAGAAGGAAAGAGTGAGAATGTTGTTGGGTAAGCCTTCTTATCTGCGAAGCCGCTGAATCCTGTGTTTACGAAGAGATCAGGAATTCCACGACGACCAGGGTTGACAAGGGCAGCAACAGCTTTGTTGTTTGCGGTACCTAGTGCTCCGACCATTGCAAAGACTTTATCTTGCAAAATTAATTCATTTGTTGCCTGCACTGAAGCAGTAGGAGTGTAAGCATCATCTTTTACGACCAAAGTGATCTTTCGACCATTGACGCCACCATTTGCATTGACATAATCAAAATACGCCTTCATGGCACCAGGGATCTTGTTGTAACCAGGTGATGCGGCGCCAGTCATTGGCAACGTGATACCTAACTTAATTGAGTTGGAAGTAACTCCAACTTCATTGCGCACTGAGAAGGCTTGAGCTGGAATAGCCGAAAGGGTTAAGGCTCCAGTTACAAGCACCGCAGAAGCTACGAGAAGCTTCCGACGATTTGTTCCGATCATGTATGTCCTTCCATCGAGGGGTGGTTGGCCTGATGATTAATGATCGGTTAACGCGAGGTGGACACACTCCTTCGAGTGCGAATACTTCGCAACTGTTCTACTGGTCCGTTCGGAACGAGCATGACCACCAGAATCAGTAACGCGCTCACCAATAAACCAGGCAAGTTCGAGGTCACCGCACCTGAGTCTCCAAGGCGATGGGATATCGCGTTGGCAATTTCAGGCGTAGCGACCAGGGTCACTGCGCCAATCATGACGCCTGGAAGGGTGGTTACGCCAGAGAGAACCGCGCCCGTTAGGAGGGAAAAAGACAAGGTCAACGGGAAGGCGCTAGGGGAAACGGTACCGATAGTCATTGCGAGCAATGCTCCGCCCAGACCTGCCAGGCCGGCGCTGAGCGTAAATGCTAACGTTTTAGCCTTACCTACGTGGATTCCAGACAATTCGGCCGCTACTTCATTGCCGCGAACAGCCCGCCACGTACGCCCATAGCGCGAACGAAGAATGTTTTGGAGCCACCACAGCGCTATGAGAGCGGCCGATGAGGCTATCCAGAAGTACCACTTATAGGGAGAAAAATCGGCGCCTAAAAAGGCAGGTGGCGCACCCACATCAAAGAGCAAGCCTTGTTCGCCGCCCAAAAAGGAGAACTGATTGGCGATCGATGGAAGTCCGACCGCCAAAGCTAACGTGGTGCCAGCAAGGTAGGGGCCAGACAAGCGAGCGGCGGCGGTCCCTAGCACTGAGCCCGCTGCCGCAGTGGCCAACACGGCAACAGCAAAACACAACCAGATCGGCAGCGACCAATAATTTCTCGCAAGCACTGCTGAATAACCACCAATGGCAAGGAGGGCTCCGTGACCGAGGGAAACTTGTCCCGAGTAACCCGTTAATAAAATTATTGAAGAGATTGCCACGACAAACATGGCCAATGTTGCGCCTTGATAAACGCGAAGTTCATCCACGCGATTTCCGGCTAAGAAAAGCAGGCAGCCCAGAGCGCCAAAGAAAAGAAGGCGTCCGATATTGGAGTGAATTAATTTATGCACGTCGACCTGCTTTCTTGCCCATTATTCCTTGAGGGCGCACCAGCAATACAACGATCAATAAAACAAAAGCTGTCATAAAAAGAAGCGTCGCATTCACATACATCAAAACTATTGCCAGAACTAATCCCAACAAAAGTCCACCGATGACAGCTCCGACCAAACTTTCAAGCCCGCCAATAACGGCAGCGATAAATCCAAAAACGAGTAGCAAACTAAATTCCAATGAATCTGGAGAAAGCGCTCCCGTGCCGTTGGGCGTTTGCAACATTCCAGCCGCGGCGCCAGCTGCGCCAGCAATTGCCCAACCTAGGGTGCGGATTGCGTCAACTTTTACCCCAGCCAATCGTGCAATTTCCGGAGCATATGCCGATGCCCGAAGAGCTAAACCAATATTGGTCTTTGTAAAGATTAAAGAAAGAAGAATCATCATGATGAGTACTGCAGAAAGGATTACTAATTTAAAAGGCGAAAGCGCAAAAGTATGTCCTGAAATTGTAAATCCAACATTCGATAATGGCGGGCGAATGATCGTTTCTTTTCCACCCATAAAAATTCCGATGCCGCCTCGGATAATTCCCAACAGCCCCAAGGTCGCAATGATCGGAGCGACACCGGCGATCGGACCTGTGTTGCGTTTGAATAAAGTGCGCATGAAGAGCATTTCAATGAGTGCCGAAACGCCGGCCCCAAGAATCATCGCCAGCGCCAAAGCGATCCAGAAAGAGTGAAAACGGCCCATACATTCGTATCCGATGTAGGTAGAAAGTAAGGCTTGACCCGCTTGAGCAAAATTAACGACCCGAGTGCTTCGCCAAACAAGAACTAAGGCAATAGCCATGAGGGAATAAACCGCGCCAGAAGTAAGGCCGATAAGAAGGGTATCTATAAAAGTAAACATTGATATCGCCTCCTAATATCCCAAGTAAGCCGCACGCACTTGCGGATTCTCGATAAGGGATTGGGCGCGATCCGTAGCGGCAATTCGACCTAGATTAAGCACAATTCCAACATCAGCAATTTCCAACGCACCTAAAGCGTTCTGCTCCACCAAAACAACAGTGAGCCCCATTTGCGTCGTGAGATCGCGAATACTTTGGAAGATTTGCGCAATTACTAACGGCGCGAGCCCCAAGGAAGGTTCATCTAGCAAAAGCAACTCTGGTTTGGCCATGAGCGCCCTGCCTATGGCGAGCATCTGGCGTTCACCTCCAGAGAGCGTGTCAGCAAGTTGCCCTGCTCTTTCTTCTAATCGTGGAAAAGTTTCAAATATTTTGTTGCGCGTTTGCTCAGATTCTTTCGCATTTCTCCTCCAAAGCGCGCCGAGATTTAGATTCTCTTCCACGCTTAATTCAGGGATTACAGACTTGCCTTCAGAAACATGTGAGACGCCAAAGCGCACCAGTTTTTCGGGTTTCGAATGGAGTAGATCGTGACCCTTCCATGTTGCGCTACCGCTTCTTGCCGGTGTGAGACCAGATAATGCTCGAAGCAATGTGGTCTTTCCTGCGCCATTGGCCCCAATTACAGCAGCAAGTTGACCTTGTTCGATTCTCAACGAAACGTGATCAACAGCGCGAATCGCTCCGTGATCAACACAAAGTTCGCTAACGATAAGAGTCATGTTGCACTCGCCCCAAGATATGCCGCGATAACGGCTGGGTCACGTCGAACAGTTTCCGCAGCACCACTGGAAATCACTTCACCAAAGTTAAGGACATAGAGACGATCACAGACTGACATAACGACATCCATGTGATGCTCAACCAACAAAATAGAGCACTGCAATTTTAAGTTATGGATTAATCCATTCATCCACGCGATATCTTCGGCACCTAATCCTCCAGCTGGTTCATCCAACATAAGGATTCGGGGTTCACTCACAAGTGCGCGCGCAATTGCGACCCGTTTCGTATCAGGATAGGACAAAGTGTCAGCGCGACGATCCGCCAAACCCGTTGCATATACTCGTTCGAGTGCGAGCATTGCGCGATCTCGTAATTTGCTTTCATCTTTGCTTCTGCCAAATGCCGCAGAAATAAAACCCGTATGCGCAAATTTCTGGGCACCGATCATGACGTTTTCGACGACCGTCAGATCTGGGAACAGGGCAACACCTTGAAGAGTCCTGGCAATTCCAAAATCAACAAGTTCATTGGTCTTTGGCCAACTGTGCGATTTTCCATCAAGAGTGAGTTGACCTTGAGTAGGTTCAACTAATCCACACAGCGCATTAAATAGCGTGGTCTTGCCGGCGCCATTGGGTCCAATAACTCCAACTACTTCTTGATGCCGAAGTTCAAGAAAGACATCATTGAGCGCACGAAGCCCACCAAAATCGACGCGAAGATTTTCGACGCCAAGGAGCGCAGAGGGGGTGGTCACAAAGCTCCAATGGTCGTAGCGGGCTTGTAAATTCTAGGCACACGAGATGCAATTCGAGTCACAATCTCGTAATTAATACTAGAACTCGCAGTGCCCCAATCATCTGCTGTGTACTCACCTTCATAGCCTGGTCCGAAAACCGTAACCCAATCCCCACCTTGTGCGGTGGAATGCGCACCTAAGTCAACAACAAATTGGTCCATGGAGACTCGGCCAATGATCGGAGCCCGTTTTCCGTTGTAGAAAATTCCAGCACCTTGAGCGATCCGAGGTATTCCATCGGCATACCCCATTGCTACGACTCCCAATTTTGTATCAGAACTAGTTGACGTCAGTGCTCCATAACCTACGGGAGTATCAGATAACACTTCTTTGACGAGATGCAGTCTTGCGCGCAGTGTCATTGCCGGCATTATCCCTAAGGAATCAGAACTCCCGAGATTTTCTCGGTCAGGACTCAGTCCGTACATCGCAATTCCCGTGCGAACGAGATCAAAGTGGGCCGAGGCATCAATCAAGGTTGCCGCCGAATTCGAAAGGTGGTGAATTTCCGGTTCTATTCCGATCCGATTGAGATCATCTGACATCTCCGTAAAACGTTTAAGTTGAATTGCATTTTGCGGCTGTCCGGGTTCATCTGCTCGAGCAAAATGAGAAAAGAGGCCTACTACTTCAACACGTTCACTTTCATTGCCCAGGAGATCTAAGAACGTTTCCCATTCAGAAAGAAATCCACCTCGCGTCATACCCGTATCAACTTCAACATGAATCCGAGCTCGCTTATTCATGTGCTGGGCCGCGTTGCAAATCTCATAGAAGATCTCTAAAGAGGCAACACCTAAATCAATGTCGGAAGCGATAGCGGTTGCAAAATCTGAACCTGGTGGAACTAACCAGGCAATGACGGGGGCGCGCACTCCACTTTCTCGAAGTGCCAGCGCTTCCTCAAGCAAAGCCACCCCTAACCATTGAGCGCCTGCATCAATTGCTACTCGAGCCACGGGAACTAACCCGTGTCCATATGCATCTGCTTTTACAACAGCCAAAATCGGCACACCAGCCTTTTCCTTGAGAGCTCGAACATTGCTAGCAATTGCGCCAAGGTCAACGATTACTTCTGCTCGTCTAAATGTCATGTTCGCTCGACAATCACCATTGCAGAGGCAATTCCGGCATCGTGTGAGAGAGACAAGTGCACAGATGCTCCGTCGACTAAATTCGCGATCTCTCCTCGGAAAAAGAATTCAGGTTTTCCAGACTCTAAATTTACGACTTCTGCTTCCAACCACGATAAACCTTTGCCCGCGTTGAGCGCTTTGGCTAGGGCCTCTTTAGCTGCAAAACGTGCCGCTTGCGAGGAGAGAGGAAGGAGCATCTCGGCCGGCGTAAAAATGCGGGTAGCAAGAGATGGAGTCCGTTTGAGGGATGCCGCAAAGCGCTCAATATCTACTACATCTATCCCGATGCCTTCAATCATGAGGCAATACTAAGTCAGGAGCGCTGACTATCAGAAGGGACAAAGCGATCAATCGCAATAATCAAGACCAATAGGGCTCCACCAATAAATAACCCGCCTAATAAATCAGAAAACCAGTGCGTATTTCTAAAGAGAGAGACTGCACATACGGCAAGAGTGATGGTTCCTACCGAAATCGCAAGTGCCCTTCCATGCAGTGCCGCATGGTGCGTGTATCGATAAGCAATGTAGGCAAGCATTCCCCATGTCAGCAAAGCGTTTGAAGCATGCCCGCTTGGATAGGAAAGACCACCGGCCTTCACCAAATCAATATTTAAACGTGGCTTGGTTCGTCCGATTGCAAGCTTGGAAATTCCAACGACCCCGTTGAGCGCTAGTAAAGAAAGCGCTGCGAGATTAAGTGGGCGCCAGGATTTGTATCGTCTGGAAACGATGACGGCAGCAAGAATCAAAATCGTTGCTGTTAATCCGCGCAACCCCAAGTTATCAATCTTCATTAAGACAAATTCGATCCAGTGCCCCATCTTTGGACGCTTATCACGGGCTAACCAAGCATCGAAGTCGATGAGGGGACCTTCTGTCATCACCTGCTGAGTAACAATGAGAAAACCCGCAAGCAGCAATCCAGCCCATCGAAGTGCTCGATTCATTTGAGCTCGGCGAATAGTTGTTTGCATCATGGGTTATTCGACTGTGACTGATTTTGCAAGGTTTCGTGGTTGATCCACATCATTGCCACGAGTTACTGCCATCTCGTAGGCGAAAACCTGCAATGGAACTGTCGCCAGGATGGGTTGAAAGATCGCTGGTGCAATTGGGATGCGAATAATGTGTTCGGCGCCAGTAACTTGCGCACCTTCTTCGGCAATGACAATGACTTTTGCACCACGAGCTTTTACTTCTTGAACATTACTTAACATTTTTTCATCAAGCCCATGTTCGTGACCGACAGGAAGAATTGCGATGACCGGTGTTCCTTCTTCAATTAAAGCGATTGGGCCATGCTTGAGTTCACCACCGGCGAATCCTTCGGCGTGCATGTATGCCAATTCTTTTAACTTTAGAGCGCCTTCTAACGCTACGGGGAACCCAACATTGCGTCCCAGGAATAGCACAGAGGTTGACTGCGCAAATCCACGAGTGAGTTCTCTGAGTGGTTCAACAGTCTCCAAGATTTGTTCAATCTTTCCTGGAAGTTCGACCATCTCATTAAAGATTGCTTTGACATCAAGATCACTCATGACACCCCGACGTTGAGCAAGGTGAAGACCAATTAAATAGACAGCAATTACCTGAGTTAAGAACGCCTTTGTGGATGCCACTGCAATCTCTGGTCCCGCATGAGTGTAAAGCACTGCATCGGATTCGCGTGGAATCGTAGAACTATTGGTATTACACACTGCCAGAATTCGCGCTCCACAAGCTTTTGCATGACGAAGTGCCATCAGGGTGTCCATCGTTTCACCCGATTGGGAAATGGCAATAACTAAAGTGTGTGAATCGATGAGCGGATCTCGATAACGGAATTCACTAGCAAGTTCAACCTCGACAGCAATTTTCGCCCATTTTTCAATAGCGTATTTTGCAAGCATCCCCGCGTGGTAGGCGGTTCCGCAAGCAAGAACTACAATTTTTTGAAGTCCTTGGATATCTTCTTCAGAAAGATGGAGTTCATCGAGCACAATTTGGTTGCCTTGACTTAAGCGCCCCAGCAAAGTATCCGCGACTGCTTTTGGTTGTTCGAATATCTCTTTCAACATGAAATGATTAAAGCCGCCTTTTTGTGCGGCAGCCGAATCCCACGTAATTGCATATTCTTTAGGTTGCAAAGGTGCACCATCAAGATTTGTGATGGAAATTCCTGAGGGTGAGATTGTTACGACTTCATCTTGACCCAACTCCACAGCACGTTTGGTGTAGTCAATGAATGCCGCAACATCAGATGCCATGAAATTTTCGCCATCGCCAAGTCCAACAACTAATGGAGAATTTCGGCGAACGCCCACGATGACTTCGGGTTGGTCGGCATGAATTGCTAACAATGTAAATGATCCTCGCAAGGATGTAACCGCTTCGCGCATGGCAGCCGAAAGATCTCCACCATGTTTTTTTCTTAAATCGCTGAGTAAATGCGCAACTGATTCAGTATCGGTATCTGAATCGAACCTGTGACCTCGCGCTTCAAGGTCTGCACGTAATTGTGTGTAATTCTCAATTATGCCGTTATGAATAACAGCTAACTTTCCTTCATTGTCGACGTGCGGATGAGCATTACGATCTGTTGGCCCGCCATGGGTAGCCCAACGAGTATGGCCAATCCCGCTATGCACTTCAGGTAATGAATCCCCCAACGCATTTTCAAGATTGATGAGTTTGCCTGCGCGCTTTTCAATATATAAACGATCTGGTGTTCCCAGTGCTATACCTGCCGAGTCGTACCCTCTATATTCGAGACGACGAAGGCCCTCAATAAGTGGAGTGATTGCAGACTGCGGGCCCGTGTAACCAACAATCCCGCACACGTATTACCCCAATTCCTTTTCGACCACTCCAGCAATTCTCGTTGCGATTTCAGTGGCAACGCTATCACTTGAGGCTTCCACCATCACTCTTACTAAGGCTTCCGTACCTGAGGCCCGCAGGAGCACTCTTCCATTTTCGCCTAACTCAGCCTCGGCAATGCGCACATGATCTGCAATCTCATTGGAGGTTGATAATTTCTCTTTTGCTACGTTCTTGACGTTGATCAGGACTTGAGGAAAACGCGACATCTCTCCCGCGAGTTCGCGCGCGCTCTTTCCGGATCGCTTGAGCTCTTGCAACAATGCAAGGGCAGTGAGAAGGCCATCACCAGTATTTGCAAACTCACGCATGATCACGTGCCCTGATTGTTCGCCGCCAAGAGAGAAATCTTCGGCGATCATTTTCTCGAGCACATATCGATCACCAACGGGCGTAATTTCAACAGCGATTTCTGCCGACTTCATTGCGCGGAAAAATCCTAAATTACTCATCACGGTTGCAACGACTACATCACCTTTAAGTTTTCCTCGTGCTTTCATGCTTTTTGCAAGAATCGTAAGGATCTGATCTCCGTCAATGTCCCCGCCTTCGGCATCTACAGCCAGGCAACGATCTGCATCACCATCGTGTGCGATACCAATGTCAGCACCCATTTCGAGAACTTTTGCGCGAAGTGATTCCATGTGAGTGGATCCGCAGTTGTCGTTGATATTCCAACCATTGGGTTGATCGGACAAAGCAATTACTTCTGCCCCTGCGCGGCGTAAAGCTTCCGGGGCAACTCGGGAGGATGCGCCATTGGCACAATCAACTACAACTTTTAGCCCATCGAGTCGTGTATCCACCGAAGACAATAAATGAGCCAGGTACCGCTCGGTTGCAGACTCATCAATAACAGCGCGTCCAACATCTTTACCTGTTGGTCGATCCCATGATTCGCCCATTCGTGCTTCAATCGCGGCCTCGAGTGCATCATCGAGTTTGCCGCCACCGCGAGAGAAAAGTTTAATTCCGTTATCAGGCATTGCATTATGTGAAGCGCTAATCATGACGCCGAGGTCGGCTCCAGATTCACCAACAAGGTAGGCAATTGCGGGCGTTGGTAAAACGCCAACTCGATAAACATCTACGCCGGCACTTGTTAATCCTGCAACCACCGCTGCTTCAAGAAATTCTCCAGAGGCTCGCGAATCTTGCCCCACAATTGCGTGCGGACGGTGGGCAGTGGAACCTAATGATTCAACAAGGATATGGGCGGCCGCAACGGCAACGTCCAAAGCAAGTTCTGCCGTGAGATCACGATTGGCTAAACCACGAATTCCATCGGTGCCAAATAGCGCCATATCGTGGCCTAAATATCGAGAATGTGAATTAGCGCTTGCTGTACTGCGAGCGCTTACGGGCCTTCTTCAGACCGTACTTCTTGCGCTCAATAACACGAGCATCGCGTGTAAGGAATCCAGCCTTTTTTAGAGCTGGGCGATGTGCTTCTTCATCAATCTGATTGAGTGAACGTGCAACGCCAAGACGAAGAGCGCCGGCTTGACCAGAAACTCCACCACCATTGATGCGTGCAAAAACGTCGTAAGAATTTTCGGCACCTACAGTGCGAAATGGTTCAGAGACTAATTGTTGGTGAACTTTATTTGGAAAATATGCAGCAAGTTCTTTACCGTTTACAACCCAGCGACCAGTTCCAGGAACGAGGCGTACGCGAGCTACTGCTTCCTTGCGACGGCCAGTGCCGGCACCTGGTGCTTTAATCGCAGGACGATTAGTCGCAGCAGCAGGAGTTGATGATGAGTAAGAAGTCGGAACTTCATTCTCGTCGAGATCATTAATTACAGTGTTATCAGACATCATTGATTTTTATCCTCTACTTAATGATCTGTGAAACTTGCTCGAAAACATATGGAGTTGGTGCTTGTGCTGCATGTGGGTGTTCTGGTCCTGCGTAAACCTTGAGCTTGCTAGCAATGGCGCGACCAAGTGTGTTCTTTGGAAGCATTCCTTTGATTGCTTTCTCAACGGCGCGTGTTGGATACTTCATCAAGAGGTCGCCGTAAACAGTGGATGTTAAGCCGCCAGGAAAACCTGAGTGGTGGTGAGCAAATTTTTGCGTTGTCTTTGAACCAGACAGTGCAACCTTTTCAGCATTGATGATGATGACGAAGTCACCCATATCCATGTGAGGTGCAAATGTTGGCTTGTTCTTGCCGCGCAATAGAACTGCTGCGTGGGTTGCAAGGCGACCCAATACGACATCTTGCGCATCGATGACGTGCCACTTACGCACTACATCTCCGGGCTTTGGGCTATATGTACGCACGGTCTTGCCTCGCTTCTCATGGTGACTTTTTTTTAAAAATCGCGCCTTCGTGGCGCAGGAGGGTAAGGGTACCCGTGAGGGCGCCAGTGGGTCAAAACGCCTGAACTACCCTGGACTAAGAGGATTTAGTGCTCAAAAATAGGCTCAGGGCTCTCATAAACCTGGCCATTTGCGCCAAAAATCAGGTACCTGGTGAAACCTCGTGTGAACCATCGATCATGGGTCACCGAGATCACCGTTCCTTCATACTGGGCAAGGGCGTGCTCGAGGCTTTCGGCGCTGGCCAAATCCAAGTTATCCGTCGGCTCATCCAGCAAGAGCATGGTGGAACCAGATAGCTCAAGAAGCAAGACCTGGAATCTGGCTTGTTGACCGCCGCTGAGTGATCCAAACTTCTGCTCGGCTTGATTGTGGATTTCATATTTCCGTAAAACGCTCTTTGCCGGGCCCAATTGCAATGAGTAATTTTCCCACAGCAATTCCAAAAGTGTTTTGCCCTGAAATTCAGGATGTGCGTGAGTTTGCGCAAAATATCCGGGCTGCACGCGCGCGCCTAGTTTAAATTCTCCGGTGAACTTCACGGTGTTATCGCCTGAAATCATGCGCAAGAAATGCGACTTACCGGTGCCATTCTTACCAAGGACCGCGACGCGGTCTCCAAAGAAAATCTCAAAGTTAAAAGGTTCCGTCAAATTTGTCAGCGAAAGATTTTCAATCGTGAGTGCGCGCAACCCTGTACGGCCACCGCGTAGTGCTACCTGAACATCCTGCTCGATGGGAGGGGCTTCAGGTGGGCCTGCTTCTTCAAATTTTCGAAGGCGCGTTTGCATGGCACGATATTTTGACGCCATGTCAGGGCTACTCGCTGCCTGCCATTGAAGTGTTCGGACTAATTCCTTGAGTCGGGCTAGTTCCTGTTCCCACCGCAGAAGAATCTCAGCAAAACGTTCATTGCGGGCCTTTCTTGCATCATGCCAGGTTGAAAATTTTCCACCATGAATCCATGTGGTGTTTCCGTTCGCTCCTTGTTCTAAGGTCACGATGCGATTGGCGGTGCGATCGAGCAATTCACGATCATGGCTGACAAAGAGGACGGTTTTATCAGTTTGTTTAATCATTTCTTCAAGCCATCGCTTTGATGGAACATCGAGATAGTTATCTGGCTCATCCAGAAGTAATACCTCCTCCGGACCTTGCAAAAGTGCACGCAATACCAATTTCTTCTGCTCGCCACCAGAGAGCGTATTTACCAAGCGCTCTTCAACACGATCAAAAGATTTACCGAGTGCTTCGGTGCAACACACATCCCAGATTACTTCAAAATCATACCCGCCAGCGTCTCCCCAATCTGAAAGTGCTTGGGCGTAAGCCATTTGATCTCGTTCTTCATTTCTTGTATTCATGAGTTCTTCAGAGTTCTTCACAGCAGCGGCGGCATCACGAATTCTCTTAGGTGCAACGGAGATCAATAAATCTCGAACTGTGGTTTCATCACGGACGGATCCAATGAACTGACGCATGACACCTAATCCACCAGTGATAGATATTGAGCCTGAATCTGGTTGAAGGTCTCCGCAAATCATTTTAATAAGAGTGGTTTTACCGGAACCGTTTGCGCCGATCAATGCAACTTTGGCACCATCTCCGACGCGGAAGTTCACATCGCTCAGCAGCACTCGTCCATCTGAAAGTGAGAAATCAACGCCACTGACATCGATGTGGCCCATTACTCTTCCTCGCCTCTGCGGCGAAGGGTTCGCTCAATACGAGCAACAAGTTCGTCATCGTTGGGGTAATCAACTCGGGTTAAAGTCAAACCGCGTGCAGGGAAAACTAAGCTGTCGGATATTCGCACTCGATTATTCAAGACATCCTTTACCCAGGAAGGTTCAAAGCGACCATCCGCAACGCAGACCACGGCGCCAACGAGATTTCTCACCATCGAATAACAAAAAGCATCAGCAACCACTTCTGCCACAAGAACACCTTCGGAATTTCGACTCCATGAAAAAGTTTCGAGGTTGCGCACCGTTGTAGCGCTTTCGCGAAACTTGCAAAAGGCGGCAAAATCATTTTCTCCAAGCAATAGGGCGCTGGCCTCGTTGAGCACATCAACGCTCAGCGAACGATACCAAGGCGCAATATCAAAGCGCTGCAAAGGCAAGATGACTGTATTGCTATCAAGAATTCTGTATTCATAACACCGCCGAAGTGCTGAAAATCGGGCGTGGAATCCATAGGGAGCAACCGTTGCGGAAGTGATACGAATATCTTCATCAAGAATACGATTGAGTCGATAAGGCAGGTCGCCGAAATCCCAATTAACTTTCTTGGCGTAAGGGCCGCTTTCCATTTCAGGAATATCTACATGTACCACTTGTCCGGTTGCATGGACTCCGGCATCTGTGCGTCCTGCAACCACCGTTTCTGCCTTTGTCCGAGTAAGTTTTTGAAGCGTTTTTTCAACTTCTTCTTGCACGGTCCGTCGGTCGGGCTGCTTTCCCCAACCGGAAAAATTTGTTCCATCGTAGGCAAGATCAAGGCGCAAACGAAGGAACCCACTCTCGGCAAGGAGAGTGGGTTCCGTCATCAGAATGTGAGGTGAGTTGTTACTCAGCATCTTTCTTAGCTGCGGCCTTTTTTGTAGCCTTCGTTGCTTCATCAACGGTTGCTTTCTTTGCTGCAACACCATCGGTGAGAACTTCGATGACTGCCATAGGAGCGTTATCGCCCTTACGAGGTCCGATCTTTGTGATGCGTGTGTAACCACCATTGCGCTCAGCAAAGCGAGGTCCGATTTCGGTGAAGAGGGTATGTACAACGCTCTTATTTGAAATGCGGGTCATAACTTCGCGACGCGCTGCAAGGTCGCCCTTCTTTGCGAAGGTGATCAACTTTTCAGCCAAGGGGCGAAGACGCTTTGCCTTTGCTTCAGTTGTCGTGATCTTGCCGTGCTCGAACAATTGCTCTGCAAGTGTTCCTAGGAGTAAGCGCTCGTGCGATGGGCCACTGCCCAGACGAGGACCTTTACTTGGTTTTGGCATTTTATTCTCCTAGGCCTTAAGCCTGCTCGGGGGCGACGAATTCTTCTTCAAGAATATCGTCAAGATTGATGTCGTAGTTCTGGTGTTGAGTTGGATCAAATCCAACTGGGCTGTCCTTAAGGGACATTCCCATTGAGACCAACTTTGCCTTGACCTCATCGATGGACTTTGAACCAAAGTTACGAATATCGAGAAGGTCTGCTTCGCTGCGTCCAACGAGTTCGCCGACTGTGTGAATGCCTTCGCGCTTCAAGCAGTTGTATGAACGCACTGTGAGATCGAGATCTTCGATGGGAAGAGCAAGATCAGCAGCAAGGGCCGCATCGAGAATGGATGGTCCCATTTCGATACCTTCTGCGTTGACGTTGAGTTCGCGTGCAAGGCCAAAGAGTTCAACGAGAGTCTTACCAGCAGATGCAACAGCATCACGTGGCTTCATCGATGGCTTTGTTTCGACATCAACAACAAGGCGATCAAAGTCAGTACGTTGTTCAACGCGAGTGGCTTCAACCTTGTAGGTAACTTTCAAAACAGGTGAATAAATGGAGTCAACAGGAATGCGACCAATTTCAGCGCCGGCCTGCTTGTTTTGTACGGCAGTCACATAACCACGGCCACGCTCAACGGTCAGTTCAATCTCAAGATTGGCCTTTCCATTGAGGGTTGCCAAATGCAGTGCAGGGTTATGAACTTCAACGCCTGTAGGGACCGCAATGTCAGCACCAGTAACGGGACCGGTGCCTGATTTGCGGATGTAAAGAACGCTTGGCTCATCATTATCTGAAGACAGAACCAAGTTCTTAATATTAAGAACAATATCTGTCAGATCTTCTTTCACGCCTTCAAGCGTGGTGAATTCGTGCAGCGCTCCTGCAACGCGGATGCTTGTCACTGCTGCTCCTGGAATTGAGGAGAGCAAGGTACGGCGCATCGAATTGCCGAGGGTGTAACCGAAACCAGGTTCCAACGGTTCGATGATGAACCGTGAACGGTTTTCGCTGACTACTTCTTCAGTGAGGGTGGGACGTTGTGCAATTAGCACTGTTGCTCCTCCATAGGTCACGGAGATCCACTATTTGATCCCCTGCT
>Ga0194037_1000320_pt1 | contig 37794 bp, 35 predicted proteins | sample JunL306m_MetaG_FD_148653 | JGI IMG/M metagenome (GOLD analysis project Ga0194037, IMG submission 148653) | Anoxic zone freshwater microbial communities from boreal shield lake in IISD Experimental Lakes Area, Ontario, Canada - Jun2016-L304-6m | ecosystem: Environmental > Aquatic > Freshwater >... | reverse complement strand
CTGGGACTATTCATCAACGGCCTCCCCATTGCCACCTTCGAGCTGAAAAACAGCCTGACCAAGCAGACCGTGGAGGATGCTGTCGAACAGTATCGCCGTGACCGTGATCCACGCGAGCGGCTGTTCGGGTTCGGTCGCTGCATCGTTCATTTTGCGGTTGATGACAACGAAGTGCGGATGTGTACCGAGCTCAAAGGCAAGGGATCATGGTTTCTGCCTTTCAACCTGGGTTGGAACGACGGGGCTGGAAACCCTCCCAATCCAAAAGGACTTAAGACCGACTATCTCTGGAACCGAGTACTCACTCCAACAGGGATCACCAACATCATTGAGAACTATGCCCAGATCGTTGAAGAGGTTAATCCCAAAACCAGGAAGAAGACGCGCAAGCAGGTGTTCCCTCGGTATCACCAACTGGACGTAGTGCGTCGATTGCTGGCGGATGCTCTTCAGAACGGGGCGGGTCAGCGATATCTGATCCAGCACTCGGCCGGCAGCGGCAAGTCCAACTCCATTGCATGGCTGGCTCATCAGCTTGTCGCGTTACGGAAAGACGGCAAGGACATATTCGATTCGATCATTGTCATCACCGACCGCCGTATCCTGGACGACCAGATCAAAAACACAATCAAAGGATTCATGCAGGTTGGCTCCACGGTAGGCCATGCTGAACATTCTGGTGACCTGCGGAAATTCATCGAGAGCGGCAAGAAGATCATCATCAGCACAGTACAGAAATTCCCGTTTATTCTTGATGAGATCGGTGATGAGCATCGTGGCAACAGCTTTGCGATTATTATCGACGAGGCCCATTCCAGCCAGGGAGGTAAGACCGCTGGAGCTCTGAACGCTGCACTCACCGATCCAGAAGATGACATCAATGATGCCCTGGAAAAGCGGATGGCGGCCCGTAAGATGCTGACAAACGCCAGCTATTTCGCCTTCACCGCAACCCCTAAGAACAAGACCCTGGAGATATTCGGTGAACCCTATCCCGGCGAAGAGGGTAAGGTGAAGCACCGTCCATTTCACACTTACACTATGAAACAGGCGATCCAGGAAGGGTTTATTCTGGATGTACTCAAGAGCTATACCCCGGTCAACAGCTACTACAAGTTGGTCAAGAAGGTGGAGGATGATCCCGAGTTCGACAAGAACAGAGCGCAGAAGAAGCTTCGCCGCTATGTCGAAAGCCATGACCACGCTATTCGATTGAAGGCGGAGATCATGGTTGACCACTTCCATGAGCAGGTCATCGCCAAGAATAAGATCGGCGGTCAAGCCAGGGCCATGGTCGTGTGCAGCGGCGTTGAGCGGGCTATTCAATACTTCTTTGCCTTCAAGTCTTATCTGGAGGAGCGGAAGAGCCCGTATCAGCCGATTGTGGCTTTTGCCGGTGACCATGAATACAAAGGGCATAAGGTTAACGAAGCAATTCTGAACGGCTTTCCCGGCGGAGATATTGCTGACAAAATCCAGGAAGACCCATGCCGTTTCCTGATCTGCGCTGACAAGTTTCAGACCGGCTACGACGAACCGCTCTTGCACACCATGTACGTAGACAAGGTGCTGTCAGGGATCAAGGCGGTTCAGACACTGTCTCGACTCAATCGTGCCCATCCACAGAAGCATGATGTGTTCGTTCTGGACTTTATGAACGACGTTGATACGATACAGGCGGCTTTTGACGACTATTACCGCACCACTGTGTTGAGTGAGGAGACTGATCCAAACAAACTCCATGATCTGCAGACGGTGCTGGATAACTATCAGGTTTATACATCTGAACAGGTAGAAGCGTTCGTAGAGCTCTATCTTGGTGGCGCGCAGCGGGACAAGCTCGATCCCATACTGGACGCCTGTGTCAGCGTGTATTTGGCAGAGCTGAATGAAGATGGACAGGTGGACTTCAAGGGCAAGGGCAAGGCCTTCACGCGGACGTATGACTTCCTGGCATCGCTTCTACCTTACAACAACGCAGAATGGGAGAAGCTATCCATCTTCCTGACCTTCCTGGTTCCGAAGTTGCCTGCGCCGAAGGAAGATGACCTTTCCAAGGGGATTCTGGAAGCTATCGACATGGACAGCTACCGCAATGAGAAGCAGGCGACCATGAAAATTATTCTGGCTGATACGGATGCCGACATAGAGCCGTTACCCGTTGGAGGCGGCAGTCGGAAGCCGGAACCGGACCTTGATCGACTGAGCAACATCCTCAAGTTGTTCAACGAACAGTTCGGTACTCTGTTCAAAGATGTTGACCGTGTTGCCAAGCGTATCCAAGAGGACATCGCTCCGAAAGTTGCCGCAGACCAGGCATTCCAGAACGCCAAGCTGAATACCCCGAACACCGCGCGACTGGAACATGACAAGGCTCTGGCGCGGGTTATGCTGACGCTGCTCAAAGATGATACTGAGGCTTACAAGCAGTTCGTGGAGAACGAATCGTTTAAACGGTTCGTGTCGGACATGGTGTTCAATATGACGATTGATGCCCCGCAGTATCAACCACCACCAACTTTATCTTCACAAGCATAACGTTACACATATCGTACTGAACAGACCGAGTGCTGCCTGAGGGATGGTCAGCAGTCTAACTTCCGCAGGAAGAGAGCCAACACTTTTGATTGCACCCCTCGATCGGACTCGGAAGGGTTGCGGTAGAACCGGAGTGTGTGGTAATTTGACAGATTGCGAAAAACCATACCGGAACAAAGTCCGGCCTGAATACAGAGGAGAAAAAATGAAAGTACTCATCTTGGGAGTCAACGGCTTTATCGGCAATGCCCTCACCCACCGCATTTTAACAACGACGGACTGGGAAGTCTATGGTCTGGATATGGCCTGCGACAAGTTGGAACGCTCGCTGGGTGATACCCGCTTTCACTTTCTGGAAGGGGACATCACTATTAACAAGGAGTGGATCGAGTATAACATAAAAAAATGTGATGTCGTGTTGCCGTTGGTTGCAATCGCCACTCCGGTCACCTACGTCAAGGACCCGTTGCGTGTATTCGAGCTTGATTTTGAAGAAAACCTCAAAATTATCCGCATCTGTCACAAGTACAAAAAACGGGTGGTCTTCCCTTCCACGTCCGAAGTCTACGGTATGAGTCCCGATATCGAGTTTGATGAGGAAAGTTCGCCACTGATGCTGGGACCAATTGCCAAGGAACGCTGGATTTACTCCTGCGCCAAGCAGATGCTGGACCGTGTCATCTATGCCTATGGCAATCACGAGGGGTTGAAGTTCACTCTATTCCGCCCGTTCAACTGGATCGGCCCAAAGCTGGACAGTATTCACACCGCCAAAGAAGGCAGCTCGCGGGTGCTGACCCAGTTCCTTTACAATATTCTGGCCGAAGAGCCCATACAGCTTGTGGATGGAGGCAATCAGCGCCGCTCTTTCACCTTCATTGAGGACGGTATCGATTGTCTGATGAAAATCATTGCCAATGAAAATGGTTGTGCCGACGGCAGGATTTTCAACATCGGCAATCCGGCCAATGATCTCTCCGTCAAGGAGCTGGCCGTCAAGTTGCGCGACATGGTCAAGGAGTTTCCACTCTACAAGGATAAAGCCGAGAAATGCCGGATCGTGGAGATCTCTTCCGATACTTTCTACGGCAAGGGCTACCAGGATATGCTGACTCGCGTTCCATCGGTCAAGCGGGCCAGGGAGTGCCTTGGGTGGGAGCCGGTCACGACCGTTGATGATGCCTTGCGAAAAACACTGGAGTTTTATCTGGTTGATGAGCGGGAAAAGCTGAGCGAGTTCCTGTAGAATTATGGATCATTATCTCTGCGAAAATGACATCTTGAATGCAACGCGCCTGATGTCTGGGAAAAGTGCTTCAAGAAAGCATTCCGGCTTTACCCTGATAGAGATTGCCGTGGTGCTTGCAATAATCTGCATGGTAATGTTGCTGGTCATACCGCGGCTGCCTTCGTCCGAGCAGGAAAATCTGAAGATATCAGCCCGCACCCTGGCCTCGACGCTGCGCTATATGCAGGAGCGGGCCGCCACCTCCAGAGCAAACTATTATCTCGAACTGGCGCCGGGTACGGATGGCGCCAGGATTTTTGAGATCGGCGGCGATGGTGGGGGCAAGGAACCGACCGATCCGCTTTTGCAGAGAGCGTCGTTGAAAGAAGGCGTCCAGATTGCCGATGTTGTCATTCCCCGGCTGGGCAAGGTAGTGGAGGGCCAACTGCGCCTGGATGTAGGAATGGGGGGGCTGAGAGATTTTGTCTCGATCCACCTGCGTTCTTCCGGCGGGCAGTTCTGGACGGTGATGGCATTTCCCGCCGGAGGTAAGGTCAAAGTGTATGCTGGCTACCAGGAGGAACCTCTATGAGGGGTTTCACGTTGCTGGAAGTGATGGTGGCCCTGGCCATCATGGCCGGTGTCATCCTGACCGTGCTGGGATCGGTAAATTATCATATCGGTATCATAGCCGGCGAGCGCGATAACACAACCTTGACTCTGCTGGCCCGTAATCGCATGGCCGAGATGGATCAGTCGCCTGCCAAAGGGGAAGGCACCTTCGCTCCTTTCCATCCTGAGTTGAGCTGGAAAGCAGATCTGTTGCCGGCCGATCTGCCTGGTCTGCAAAAACTCGTTGTCAAGGTGTGGCGCAGAAGTGACGGCAGGGGGGTGGCGCTTGTCAGATATCTCCCGAAATAGCGGATTCACCCTGCTGGAGGTTTTGATTGCAGTCGTGTTGCTTGGGATTCTTTCAGCGGCACTCTATGGCAGCTATTTTGGTGTCACCCGGGCCAGGGATCGTGCTTCAGCCGGGATGGAGGCGCGGCGTGAACTGGGCGCTACCCTTGATCTGATCCGCCGCGAAATTTCATCGGCCATGGTCAGCCGCACTGACAAGCGGTTGCGGTTTGTAGTGGAAGATCGCGATAATTTCGGTGCTCCATCGTCAACTCTGGCTCTGACCACCCTGGCGCCGCCGGGTGGGCAGAGCCGCAGCGAGTCAGGTGTCGTTGATGTTACGTATCGGATAGTTGAAAAAGATAAAAAGCTCACATTGACACGCCAGGAACGGGATCTGTTTTATGATGCCGGTACAGCCACAACGTCCGCATATCCTCAGATGGAGCGGATCAGCGCTTTTCTGGTTGAGTGTTATGACGGATCAAAGTGGGTAAAAAGCTGGGATAGCGGTATTTATGGCGCTTTACCCAAGAGTGTGCGGGTGACGGTACAGGTCGAGGAAGAGGGTAAGCTGGCGGAGTTCACGATGCTATCTGTTCCGCGAATGAGTAGCTTATGATGAGGCGATTGCACAACAAATCCGGCTTCGCCCTGATTTTGACACTGGTTATAACGGCGCTGATGGTGGCTGTGGTGGTCGAGATGATCCATCAGGTGTATGTGGACAGCTCGCTCAGCCGTGGTTTTCGTGATGGACAACAGGCTTCGATACTGGCAGAATCCGGCGCAGCCGGGGGCGCCAGGCTCCTGCAGATGGCGCTTTCCGGTCGGGCCTATACCGCGCTTTCCGATCGCTGGGCAACACCGATCAAGCTGGAAGACGAGGCTGGTTCGCTGGAGATTGTGATCAGCGAGGAAAGTGGTAAAATCAATATCAACGGCCTGGTACAGCCGAACGGGGAATACGAACCTTTCACGCAGGCCGTGCTTCAAAGGCTCGGCAAACGTATGCAACTACCGGGAGATATCTGGAGCGCCGTTGCTGACTGGATAGACAGCGATGATCTGCAGCGATCCGGTGGAGCTGAAACACCCTATTATCGCAGCCTCAAACCGGCGTATGGCGCGCGTAACGGCAAGTTGATGACGGTGGCGGAACTGTCGCTGGTCAAGGGGGTCACGCCTGAGCTGGTTGGCAAGCTGCGGCCGCATGTGACGATATTTTCAGATCAGGCCGGCGCTCCGCTTTCAACGGTCAACATTAATACTGCGTCTAAAGAGGTACTGGTTGCGCTTGATGAGCGTATCGATGATCGGATGGCTGAGCGAATCATGGAAGAGAGGCGTTTGCAGCCCTTCAAATCTACGGCGGAACTGTCGCGGGTACCGGGGCTGGATACGGTTGCAATCGGTCTGGTCGGCAAGATCAGCGTCAAAGGCAACCTCTTCAAAATAACCGCCGTAGGCAGAGTCAAGGATTCCGGACGGACGGTTGAGGCGGTTGTGCGGCTGGCAGGCGGGGCGCCGGAATTTTTGTCCTGGCAGGAATATTGACCGCGCCGAAAAAAAATACAAAAATCATGTGTCGTAATTTCAACAGGAGAGGGTGCAACGTACCATGGATTATTTGATTCTGCAGGCAGAAGAAAAGCGGCTGACCGTTGCCCGTTTCGGAATATCCCGGAGTTTTACGGAACTTATCGCGGCCGCATCTATCGTGCTGGACGAAGAGCAAACACTGGCTGCAGCAGTCAGCACAATAGCTGAAAACATGGTCGGGTCCCCACGGGTTATTCTCTGCCTTCCGCCGGCGCTGTTTGCTCAGCGCTCTGTTTCTCTTCCTATCAGCGATCTAAAAAAGGTGCGAGAGGTATTACCGGCCCACTTACAGGGTGAAATCGCACTGCCGATTGAAGAACTTATGCTTGAGGTCATGCCGGTCAGCGAAGACCGGTTCCTCGCGCTGTGGGCCCGAAAGAAAGATCTCGGAGCGGCAATCGCAACGTTTCGTGAGGCCGGCATTGAGCCGCAGATTGTCAGTTCGCTCCCGTTCGCGCTGGCCAGACTGCCGGGAGTACCATCTGATTGCGCTGTGTGCGATGGAAGTACACTGGCAATTTTGAAGGGGGGACGGCTGACGTATTTCCGATCGTTTAATTGTGCTATCACTACATCAATTTTAGTAACCACGTTGGCGGCGCTGGAACTGTCCGGCGAGAGTCTTCCGCCGCGACTCTGCTTTGTCGGAGAAGGCGGCAGAGGGCTTGCTGATGCGGGTATCCTTCCGTTACCGGTAGTTACGGCAGAGGTGCCGCCAGAACTGGGACATCTGTTCAAAAATGATGAAACGTTTCGGCAATTGGCAGGGCTCTATGCTGTGGCGCATGCCAGCTATGCTGGTACGCTCCCCGATTTTCGACGGGGAGAGCTTGTTTGGACCGCCGGAGATGCCAGACTGCGCAGGAAACTAATGCTGGCCGGGACACTGTCAGTGGCCGTTATCGTGCTGCTGTTCATAATTAAAGGGCTCCACTACCGTGCGGCCGCTGCGGATATCGCGTCTCTGAACAAATCTGTTGCGACGATTTATCGCGAGATTTTCCCTTCCCGGGTGAAGGCTGTTGATGAGATATCTGAAATCAAAGGTGAGATCAGGAAGCTGACCGGTCTCGAAACCTCAAGCGGGTATCTTGATATTCTGAAAAAGCTGGCGGAAGCCAAGGGTAGTACCATCAACGGTCTTTATGAAGCCGAGTTGGAGGGGCGCAGCTTGCGGATCAAAGGGGACGCCCGTTCCGCTCAGGCGGTCAATGAATTTAAAACCGCGCTCGCCCCTCTGCTGGCCGTTTCAGAATTGGGCGAAGTCAAGAGCCGCCCTGATGGCACGGTCACCTTCAGTCTGACAGGAACACTCAAGGAGGGCACAAAATGAGACCATTGGAAGTTATCCACGATCGCTGGCAGGATCTTGACGACCGCTCCCGGATGTGGTGCGGCTCTGCCCTGATTGTGCTGCTGGTTGCAGCAATCGGGTGGTCGGCGTTGAGCGCAAAAGTGCAGTCGCTTGAAAAGAAACGTACAGCCCGTGAGATGGCACTGAAGGAACTGCTGCCGCTTAAAGTGACATATCTGGCAGCCCGGCAATTATCCGATCAGCTGAACGGACGGATGGCTTCTCTGCGCCCGGACGACTCACCGGCTAAAATCATCGAAGAAACAGATATAAAGGGTAAAACGATTAAAGTTATTCCGCTTAAGAGTGAAGAGCGGAGCGGCTTTATCGAGGAGGCGGCCGATATCCGTGTCGATGGTCTGACACTGAACGAAGCGGTTAACTTGCTGTATCGACTCGAAAAAGGGAGCCGTCCCCTGATTATTAAAAAATGTAATCTGAAAGTTCGTTTTGATGATCCGGCACGTTGCGATCTGACGATGATTCTGGCGCTGCTTAAGCCGTCATCCGGTCAGTCGAAGCGATGAAAGCAACTCTGCTGGCACGACGAGCGGGCTTTCTGGCTGTAGTGTCAGCTCTTTTTCTGCTGTTCAGCTACCTGCTTTTTCCCACTGCGAGGATCGATACCATGCTGGCACAGCTTCTGTCACGACAGGGGCTGACGCTTTCCCCGGCAGTACATAAGACTCTGCTCCCCGGTCTGGCCTGGGACAATCTGCAGCTTTCGTCAGAGCAGGGTGCGCTTTTGCAGAGTGAGCGGATGCAGGTCAGGGTGCTGCTGCTCCCTCTGTTTGCCGGTCGGGTCGTTATTTCCGGGGGGGCAGAGATCGGAAAGGGGCATCTGAACATTAGATATGCTCTGAACGGTAAAACTGCTCTGGGTCTTGATGCGGACGACATATCACTTTCCGGTATTCCTTTTTTCAAAAATGTCCTGGGAGCCAAGGCGGCTGGCACTCTCTGGAGCCACGGTACGCTGCAGCGAGGGGTAAAGGGTTTGAACGGAGACCTGAAACTGGAGATAAGGCAACTTGAGTTTTCCGGAGTCAAGCTGGGAGCTTTTCCACTCCCCGAGGCGGCTAATCTGAAAACACAGGGAATGGTCAGAGTCAGTGATGACAGAGTCCGCCTTGAGAGCCTGACACTCGAAGGCGATGGCATCTATATGCGGCTTTCCGGTGATGTGCCTTCGGGGGCAAACGCAGGCGTGACGCCACTCAATATGAGTCTGGATATTATGCCGAAACCGGAATTTCTGGAAAAACAGAAGCTGGTTTTCATGCTGCTGGCCAAGTTCATGGCTTCACCCGGAGTATATAAAGTGCCGATCAGGGGTACTCTGCTTAAGCCTGAGATTCTGTGACGCTGAACTCTCAAGAGGAAAAGAAATGGCTATAAAACTTGGCGAACTGTTGTTGAAAGAAAAACTGATTACCCCGGATCAACTTGATGAAGCGCTCAAAAGTCAGACACTGTTCGGTATCAAGCTGGGAAGCAGTCTGATTGAGCTGGGATTTATCACCGACGAGCAGTTGTGCGGTTTATTGAGTCGCACGCTGGGTGTCCCCGCGGCCTCTCCCCGCGCCTTGTCTTCAATACCTCCGGAGGTTCTTGCCCTGGTATCGGTTGATATGGCCGGCAAACACCGTGTGGTGCCGATCAGTGTCGACGGAAAAAAACTGGCGCTGGCCATGGCGGATCCTTCCGATTTTAATGCGATAGACGAGGTGGCATTCGCTACCGGCTATATCGTACACCCTTACATTGTGCCGGATGTCAGGATAACCTCGGCGCTTTCGAAATATTATCGGATAGCGGGAGATTTTCGGTATCTGCGGATAGAAGGGGAGCTTGCCGGCAAGCGGAGAAAAGCTCCGGCTACGGCATCTGTTAATCAAGATCAAAGAACTGAAAATCCGATGATGAGTAACAGCGGAGAGCTGCTTAATATTGGTATCCCGTTCGAATTCGAAGGGTTCGCCAACCTTCCCGGCTTTTACGATGATCACGCTATTGTAATGGGCGGGGTGGAACGTTATTCGGTTGATCGCCTTTCTACAGATTTTGCCTCCGCAAAAAACCGTGATCAGGTCGCTAATGTTTTTATCACGTATCTGGGACAGGAGTTCACCATAGGAGCACTCTTTATTATCCGCAACAACATGGTGATCGGTTGGCGCGGGATCGCGTCGGGAAAACGCATTGAAGAGCTGGAAAGTCTGATCATGCATTTGAGTAAACCTTCCGTGATTCAGGACGTATTTGAAACGGGCCAGTTTTTCATGGGCACTTTGGCTCAAACACCGGAAAATATGCAGCTTATGAAGGTTTTAAGGGTCGCCTCAGACACACCCCTGCTGGTACTGCCGGTTGTCATGCTCAATAAAATCGTGGCCGTTGTTATTGTCTCTGCCGAGATGGAGGCGCTTGGCAAACGGTTGTCTGAGCTTCAGAAGCTTGTATACAAGGCATCTCTGGCATTTGAGATGCTGATTATAAAAAACAAGATTTTAACAACATGAGAATCGGTTTGCTGGGGGGCAGTTTCAACCCGATTCATAATGCCCATTTGCGCATTGCCGAAGGGGCACAGGATGCGTGTCTGCTTGACAGGGTTATTTTTATTCCGGCTGCTGATCCACCGCACAAACTGCTGGCGGCTGATGTATCATTCGAAAATCGTTCAAAAATGGTCTGCATGGCTATAGCGGGCCGGCCGACTTTTGAAATGTCAACCATTGAAGCAGAGCGGAGTGGCAAGTCATATTCCATCGAGACGATTGGTACTCTTCGGGAGCGGCTCGCGGGTGACGAGCTCTTTTTTATCGTCGGCGGGGATTCGTTTCTGGAGATCGGATCGTGGTATCGCTATGCCGAGATATTCTGTCTGTGCAATCTGATCGTGGCCGAGCGTCCCGGCTTCCCGATTGTCAATTCAGTCAACGCCCTGCCGGATGCCGTCAGAGGGACGTTCCGTCTCAATGTCGAAACAGGTTGCCTGACGCATGAGACAGGCCACACCATTTCATTTCTTCAGGGTTCCCCGATGGAACTCTCCTCGACTGAAATCCGCCGGCTCTCCGCCGGTGGCTCCGATGTCACCCGCTATGTACCACCCGACGTAGCAACATATATCTCGAAACAGAGGATCTACTCCGAATGTCACTAGAAAAAAAGAAAAGCGTTGAAAAAACGAAGTTGACTGCCAGCGAGCGCGCCCTGAAATGTGCCGGGTTCGCCTTTGACAAAAAGGCATTCGATATCCGGGTGCGCGACATCTCCAGGGTTTCGTCGATTGCCGATTACATGGTGATCATATCCGGTGCTTCGGACAAGCAGAACCAGGCGATTGCCGATAACATCCGCACCGGGCTTAAAAAATTCGGCAAGATCCAGCATATTGAAGGCGCTACGGACGGCAAGTGGATTGTCATGGATTATGGTGATGTGCTCGTGCATATCTTCCATGATCAACTCCGCCGCTATTACGACCTGGACGGCCTGTGGAGCATGGCGCCTGAATTGGAACTGCCGGCTGAAATAAAAGCGGCCTGCAGGGACACCGATTTTTGAAAATCAAGGTATTGTGGGTCGGCAAAAGTCGTGATCTTTGGGTCAAGGAAGCGATTGACGAATACGCCGGCCGCATCAGACGCTATTGCCCGCTTGAGCTGATTGATATACGCGATGAGAAGGGTGCCGGGGCGGAAGAGATGCGTCGCCGGGAATGTGAGCGTTTGGAGAAGCAGATCCCCCCCAATGTGACCCTCATTCTGCTGGATGAACGAGGCGAGCAGATGGATTCCGCCGGGCTGGCGGCGTTCATCGGTAAACAGAGGGACACCGGGGTGGGTGAGATGGTATTCGCAATCGGCGGCGCCTACGGATTGAGCGAGGGATTCAGGCGCTGCGGCAAGCTGCTGGCGCTTTCCCGGATGACATTTACTCACCAGATGGTTCGGCCTTTTCTGCTGGAACAGATCTACCGATCGTTTACGATTCTGAATAACGAACCGTATCATCATTGATGTACTGAAGAGCGTACTTCACGTAGTTATCTGCCGACTTTTGCAACCAGGCAATTTCATCTGTCGTAAGGTCACGCCTGTATTTTGCGGGAGCACCAACCCAGAGTGTGCGTGGCGGGATGATCGTGCCTTCTGTCACCAGTGCTCTGGCGCCGACCAAGGCGCCTTCGCCCACTATGGCATGATCCATCACCATGGCCTGCATGCCTATGAAGCATCCGTTCAGCAGAGTACATCCGTGAAGTGTCACACTGTGTCCGATAGTGACGTCATCGCCTATAATCAGGGGGGCGCCGGGATCGTCGTCGTTTTTCTTGTGGGTGACGTGCAACATGGTCATGTCCTGTACGTTACTGCGGGCACCGATGCGGATGAAGTTTACGTCTCCGCGGGCGACGCAGTTGTACCAGATACTGGACTGTGGCCCCATCTTGACATCGCCTATGATTGTTGCGGTTTCTGCTACAAAGGCACTCGGATCTATTGTGGGCAGGATGCCCCGAAAAGCACGGATCATGGGTGAAAATACCCCTCTCAATTATGTACTCTTCCGGCAGAATACCGTATCTTAATATGGTTTGGCAATATTTGCGTTCCCGCTATGTATTCCGGAAGTACCTGAAGCGATAGGTAATTAAAAAGTGGGTCATTATTATGCGTTCGAGGGGAGGCGGAAGAAATAAGAACGTACTGAGATGATGAAAATACTTGTTGATGAGGCGCATATTTGCTATGTTGGCGAATCGTAGTCCCCCGCTCACACAGGAGATAAACAGGATCCATGAAATTTACTAAAATGCACGGCGCTGGAAATGATTATGTCTATGTAGACTGTTTTAAGGAGACGGTTACGGATCCCTGTCAGACCGCAGTACTGGTTTCAAACCGTAACTTTGGTATCGGTTCTGACGGATTGATTCTGATCATGCCATCCGAGGCGGCCGATGTTCGTATGCGGATGTTCAATTCCGACGGCTCTGAGTCAGAGATGTGTGGCAACGGCATCCGGTGCGTAGCCAAGTACGCGTATGATCACGGTATCGTGAACCGCACTGAAATATCAGCCGAGACCGGCGCAGGAATCTTATCCCTGCAGCTTTTTCCGGCAGCAGATGGCACTATCGAAAAAGTCCGTGTCAACATGGGATTGCCGCGCCTTGCTCGCGCAGAAATTCCGATGACCGGAGATGCTGTTTCCGGAGTGGTTGCCGAAGAGCTGGCTGTTTCTGACAAAACTTTCAAGGTCACCTGCGTTTCCATGGGTAACCCGCACTGTATAATATATGTAGACGATGTCGAACTGTTCCCGGTTGCTGTCTACGGACCGCTGATTGAAAACCACCCGAACTTCCCTCGGCGCACCAACGTTGAATTTGTCCAGATTTTATCCCGCAATGAAGTACGCCAACGCACATGGGAGCGTGGCGCCGGTGAAACTCTGGCATGCGGTACCGGTGCCAGTGCCGTCTGCGTAGCCGGTGTTTTAAATAATGTCACCGACCGTCATATCCTGAATCATCTGGCTGGCGGAGATCTTGAACTCGAGTGGAGTGAAGAAGGAGCTGTTTTTATGACCGGTCCGGCCGTCGAGGTCTTTTCCGGTGATATCAGGCTCTGATACTTCCATGTCTCGTCTCCTGAATACAATAAACGCTGTTTTGGGCGTTATCGTCATCGCCCTGCTGGCTTCTGTCGCCACCGATCGCCTTTCATTGCGTCTGACCACTGCAGTGGCGCCCAAGGGAGAGAAGGTCGCTGCTGCTGTTCCTGCTCCACCTCGAATTGAAGACCTTTCATTTTATTCACCGATACTTGCCAGCGGGCTGTTTGGTAAAGCTGCACAGGGGCAGCTCACGCTGATCACAAATGCTCCGGCGGCGGCTCAGGCAGCTCCCGTGCCTGTTACTGCCCCGACCGAACTGATGCTGCTCGGCACGGTGGTTGGATCTTTCCGTGAAACTTTTGCAATGGTGCAGCATACGACAAAAAAAGAGGAGCGGGTTTTTCGACTGGGGGATATGGTGTTCGACGTCGGTCGTCTGGTTGATGTAGGCAAAGAAAGAGCATTCATTGTGATCAATAATAAAAAGGTTGAACTGCTGACTCCCATGACGCCTCCGGCAGCAGCTCCGGCACAGGTTGCGGCAGCGAGCCCCCTGAACGCTGTTGCCAATCAGGGAGGGGGGAGCTACGTTATTGACCAGCGTGCTCTCAACCTGGCCCTCGATAATCCAACCCAGGCCATGACTGATGCCCGCCTTCTCCCAAACCAGAAAAATGGCAAGGTCGAAGGATTTCGCGCATCAGAGGTCAAGCCTAATGGTCTTTTCTCGATGATTGGTATAAAAAATGGCGATGTGCTGGTGCGTCTCAACGATTTTCCGATGGATTCACCTGACAAGGCGCTACAGTCGTTTATCGCCCTCAAAGGGCAAAACCGGCTCAAACTCGATTTGGTCAGAGATGGCCAGCCGGTGACTTTTAACTACGATATACGATGATGGGTTTCGTTTTGCATCATGAAGTCACTATGGAGGCACACTTGACACGATACTTTTTAAATACGTTATGTATCCTGCTGCTGTCGGGAGTACTTTTTGCCTCCCCCTGCCAGGCAGCCGGCAAAGGGGTGGTTCTGAATTTCAACGAAGTGGATATATCCACCATGGTGAAGTTTATCAGCGATCTGACCGGTAAGAATTTTATACTCGACGATCGGGTCAAGGGTAAGATTTCGGTCTATTCTCCCTCCAAACTCTCGATCGAAGAGGCCTATAATGTTTTTGTCTCGGTGTTGGAGCTCAAGGGTTTTACTGTGCTGCAGAGTGGCAAGGTGGCCAAGATAGTTCCTTCCACGGGGGCCAAACAATCCGGCTTCGCACTGCTGCCTGCGGGTGAAACTCCGCCGGTTAATGAAAGTTACATCGCGCAAGTGACCAAGCTGGAGAATATCACAGCCCAGGAAGCGCTGACCTTCCTGCAGCCGATGATATCCAAAGATGGACATATTTCTGCATTTGGTCCCGGCAATCTGATTCTGATGGTGGATTCCTCGCTCAACATCCGCAAGTTGTACGGCATTCTCCAAATCATCGACACCGAGCGCACCAGAGAAGGACTTGAGATCATCTTTCTGAAGAATGCCTCGGCCGAGAGTGCTGTCACAACCATTCGCCAGTGGCTGACCGGCTCGGACAGCAAGCCTGCCGGGCAACCGGCTACGGCCGGTGGAGGGGGAGCGGGAAGCGTTCTGGCTGATCAGCGTCTGAACGCTATCCTGGTTTTCGGTAATGAAAACATCAAGAAAGCGATTCGCGAGATGGTCGCGAAGCTGGATATTGCGCCTCCCGAGGCCAGCAGCAAGGTAAACGTCTACTATCTTGAAAACACTGACGCTACCGAGATGGCCAAAGTGCTGGACGGCGTGGTCAAGGGCATATCTTCTGTGCAGCCTGGTGCAGCCGCACCTCAGACATCGCCCTTTGACAGCGGTAAAATTACGGTTACTGCCGACAAAGCATCAAACTCTCTTGTAATCATGGCTGCTCCAAATGACTATAACAACCTGGTACAGGTTATTAAGAAACTGGATCGCCGCAGCAAACAGGTCTTTGTTCAGGTGCTTATTGCCGAGATTTCACTCGACAAGTCCAGAGAAATGGGGCTGCAGGGTGGCGTCATAGGCGGTGGTGTTCTTAACAAGTACTTGACGGTGGCCGGACTGTACGATCCGCTCGGGACTCTCACGAGCCTTGGAACTGCCATCAGTTCTGCCTCCGGCAGCGCACTATCTCCCAGCATTGCGGCCAGTCCGGCCAATGTGGCAGCGGTGCTCAAGGCTCTGGATAAAGATGGATTGGTGAATATCCTCTCTACTCCCAACATCTTGACATCAGACAACAAAGAGGCTGAAATCAATGTGGGTGAAAACGTCCCTTTCCAGGGCTCGGCCACCCAGAGTACGATCGGAACCACGACATCCGTTGAACGCAAGGATATCGGCATCAATCTTAAAATAAAACCCCAGATCAGTGAAGGTGACTATATCCGTCTTGATATCAATCAGGAAATATCGGCGGTAAAAAATGATAAAGGGCAGGCCATCGACCTTGTAACCACAAAGAGATCGACCAAAACCAGTATCATTGTCAAGGACAAGGAGACGGTTGTTATAGGTGGGCTCATTCAGGACACCGAAGATGATAACATTCAGAAGGTACCCTTTCTGGGGGATATTCCCGGATTGGGGTGGTTGTTCAAAACCAAGTCGAAGACGCGCAAAAAGACCAACCTGATGATTCTGCTTACACCTCGCATCGTCAAGGATGCGGCTGATCTGACAGCGGTCTCTGATGATCAGCGGGCCAGATTCGGAGGCGCCGCCCTGAATCGTGATTCGGTCGATGTCCATAAAGAGATCACCGGCAAATGAGCAGCGTGCCTGTACCTGAAGAGCTGGAGCATATCGCCCGTAAACTGGGAATCACCTGTCAAGCAGAGATCCGACATGACGAGGTCGATTCCGCGCTGTTGAGTCGGGTTCCGCTGACTTACGCCCGCAGCAACTGCATCCTGCCGTTGAGCGAGATGGGGGGGACTGTCAGGATTGCAGTCTCCGGGGCCGGTGGCCTCCTGTTGCTGGACGAACTGCGCATGCTGTTCGACAAGCCTATGGAGGCGGTTCTGGTGCCGGCCTCCGTCCTGGCCGATCAGATTAACCACGTCTACGCCGGTGTCTCCGGTACGGCCCGCGAGGTGCTTCAAGAGCTGGTGGGGGAAGATCTCTCGACCATTGCTACGGAGTTGGGGCAACCGCAGGACCTGCTGGATTTGACCGATGAAGCGCCGGTCATCAGGCTGCTGAACTCGATTCTCTCAGAAGCGGTCAAAGAGCGGGTCAGCGACGTCCATATCGAGCCGTACGAGCGCGATCTGCTCGTGCGCTTCCGCATTGACGGCATACTCTACGAAAAGTTGTCTCCCCCCAAGATCATCCAGGACGCCTTGGTTTCACGTGTAAAAATCATGGCCGGTCTCAATATAGCTGAAAAGCGTCTGCCGCAGGACGGTCGCATCCGGGTGATCGTTGCCGGCCGTGACGTGGATATCCGTGTTTCAATTATTCCGACATTCTACGGGGAACGGGCGGTACTGCGTCTGCTGGACAAGAAAAAAGGGATACTCTCACTAGCCGACATCGGTCTGGGGGAAACCGGTGTAAGCACCTTGGAACGGATGCTTACACGCACCAGCGGCATAATTCTGGTAACCGGTCCTACCGGCAGCGGTAAGTCCACGACACTGTACGCTGCGCTGAACCGGGTTAACTCCAGCGAGAAGAACATCATCACGATTGAGGATCCGATCGAATACCAGATCAGAGGTATCGGCCAGATACAGGTCAATCCGAAAATTGATCTGACGTTCGCAAGTGGTCTGCGTTCTATCCTGCGACAGGACCCGGACATCATCATGGTCGGCGAAATCCGCGATGCCGAAACGGCGGAGATCGCAATTCAGGCCAGCTTGACCGGCCATCTGGTACTTTCTACCCTGCATACCAACGACGCTGCCACCGCTGTGACTCGTCTGGTGGACATGGGGATTGAGCCGTTCATGATCGCTTCGTCGCTGACTGCCGTCGTAGCCCAGAGACTGGTGCGTGTAATATGCCCCCACTGCCGTGAAGAGTATCGTCCGGTTGAGGAGTATGCCGGAGTAACTCTGCCGGAGAAGCTGTATCGCGGGCGAGGTTGTGACAAATGTTTCGGCCTGGGAACTCTGGGACGCACAGCCATCTATGAAATCCTTCCGGTTGATCAGGAGCTCTGCTCAATGATCATCAGACGCTGCCACTCCGGTGAGATCAAGGAATACTCCGTCTCCTGCGGCATGAAGACTCTGCGGGATGATGGTATTGCCAGGGCTGCGGCCGGGGTGACCACTATAGAAGAGGTTCTGCGTGTAACTCAGGACGATTATGCCGACGTTCCGCTATAAGGCATACAATGCCGCCGGTTCTTCGGTCTCCGGCAATATCGAGGCTGACTCCGAGCGCCAGGCGATACAACAGCTGAAGGGTAAGGGGCTGTTGACGCGCGAGGTGGTGGAAGATGGTGGTGCTAAAGACACATCGAAGCGTTCTGTGTTCCAGCAGAGTGTTTCAACCTCCGATCTTTCACTTTTCACCCGCCGTCTGGCAACGCTGGTAGCCTCTGCAGTCCCTCTCTTCGAAGCGATGGGCTCGCTTTGCGAGCAGGAGGAGAACGGTCCGCTCCGCCAGGCTCTGGTGCGGGTAAAAGAGCGTATTGCAGAAGGCTCCTCACTCTCAAGGTCACTGGCGGCAGAGCCGAAGATTTTCGGTGAGAGCTACGTCAGCATGGTTGCAGCCGGCGAAGCTGGCGGAGCCCTGGATGCAGTTCTGGAGCGGCTGGCCGATTTTTTGGAAGAACAGGAACAGGTGCGCAGCAAGGTCACGTCAGCTTTAGCGTACCCGATTCTGATGGTGCTGGTGGGGGGTGGCGTGATGATCTTCCTGCTGACAGTCGTTATTCCCAAGATCGTAGTGATATTTGAGGACAGTAAAGCAGCCCTCCCCCTGATCACAATCATGTTGATAAAACTAAGTCATTTCCTGCGCGACTGGTGGTGGATCCCGGTCGGCTTGATGATCGCCTCCGTTCCCATTTATCGTAAGGCGATGAAGCGTGATGAGATGCGCCTGAAGCGGGATGGCCTGCTCTTGAAGCTTCCGGTTGCCGGCGGGATGTTGCAACGCCTGATACTCTCCCGTTTCGCCCGTGTGCTGGGGCTTTTACTTTCCAGCGGCGTTCCGATCATGCGTGCTCTGGAAATTACCAGCGAAGTACTGGTCAACCGGGTTTACCGCTCTTTCCTGCGCAACGTAATGGAAGAAGTGGCCCAGGGTGGCAGTCTGTCAGGCAGCCTGCGCAAGAGCCCGCTCTTTCCGCCGTTGCTTGTACACCTGGCAGGAGTTGGGGAAAAGGGTGGCACTTTGGAAGCCATGTTGCTTAAGGCCGGTGTCGCCTATGAGCGGGAGTTTAATGCCCGTCTCGTGCGCTTGATGGGGTTGATGGAACCTCTGCTGGTGCTGGCGATGGGGCTGGCTGTCGGAACCGTGGTGTTGGCAGTGCTATTGCCGATTTTTGAGATGAATCAGCTGATAAAATAGGAGATTGTCATGGATTTCACCAGAATGCTGCACAAGTTTACCGTAGTTCCTTCTTTGACCGATGAACTGGTCGCTTTGCAGCGGGTAGCTTACAACCTGTGGTGGTGCTGGGAACCGGACGGCATAAACCTCTTCCGCCGTCTGGACGCCGACCTCTGGAAGTCGACCCGTCACAATCCGGTCGAGATGCTGGGAATCCTGCAGCAGATGACGCTGGAGGCGCTCAAAGGTGACGAGGGTTTCATGGCCCACCTGAAAAAAGTGGACGGAAAGCTGACCGAATATCTTGAGGCAAAAACCTGGTTTCAGAAAACCTGCAATGGAAACTCAAAATTGAAGGTGGCCTATTTTTCGATGGAATATGGCCTTCACGAATCTCTGCCGATCTATTCCGGAGGTCTTGGGATCCTGGCCGGAGATCATCTGAAATCAGCCTCGGATCTGGGACTTCCGCTGGTAGGGGTCGGTCTGTTGTACCGTCAGGGTTATTTCCGTCAGTACCTCAACAACGAGGGGTGGCAGCAGGAGTATTATCCCGAAAACGACTTCTATAATTTGCCGCTGACCCTGGAGCGGGACGAAAAAGGTGTGCCATTGTCGTTTGAGCTGGATTTCGGCCCCCGAAAGTTTAAAGTTCATATCTGGCGTGTCCAGGTAGGTCGTGTGCCACTCTACCTGCTGGATACCAACCTTGAGGAAAACAGCCCCGAAGACCGCCTGATAACGGCCCAACTATACTTCGGCGACAAGGAGATGCGCATGATTCAGGAGATCCTGCTCGGGATCGGCGGCATCCGTGCGTTACGTGCCCTGGGTATCATCCCCAATATCTGCCATATGAATGAGGGGCATGCTGCTTTTCTGGCGCTGGAGCGCATCCGGCTTTTAATGGAGAAACGTAGCATACAATTTAACGAGGCAAGAGAAATTGTCAGAGCGGGTAATATATTTACCACTCATACTCCTGTTGAGGCCGGTATCGATCATTTTCCCCCCGAGCTTCTGGACAAGTTCTTCACACGCTACTTCAAATCGCTCGGAGTCAGCCATGATGAATTCGTCGGTCTGGGCCGTCAGAACCCCAATAATCAACAGGAGTCTTTCTGCATGGCGGTGCTGGCGCTCAAACTGGCCGGTCATACCAATGGTGTCAGCCAGTTGCATGGTGAAGTCTCGCGCAAGATGTGGAAAAACGCCTGGCCGGAACTGCCTGAGGAGCAATTGCCGCTCACCTCGATCACCAATGGTGTCCATACCCGCACCTGGATGTCGAACCATATGGCCAGTCTGTTGGTGCGCTATCTGGGAACCCGCTGGATGGACGATCCGACCGATCATAATGTCTGGCGCCGCATCGCCAAAATTCCGGATGCTGAACTGTGGCGCACCCAGCAGATTGGCCGTGAGAAACTGGTAGATTTTGCCCGCAAACGTCTGAAAGAGCAGCTCATCAAGGTCGGTGCAACCACCAAGGAGATTGCCACAGCCGAAGAGGTACTCGATCCCGAAGTGTTGACAATCGGTTTTGCACGTCGTTTTGCCACTTATAAGCGTGGGACGCTGCTGCTGCGGGATCTTGACCGTTTGGCGCGTATTCTCAACAGCCCGGAAATGCCGGTGCAGTTTATCTTTGCCGGCAAGGCTCACCCCCAGGACCAGGAGGGAAAGGAGCTGATCCGCCAGATAGTGCAGGCTTCGCATCAGGAACGCTTCCGTCATCGCATAGTTTTTATAGAGGACTACGACATGGAGGTGGCTCGCTATCTTGTACAGGGGGTAGATGTGTGGCTCAATACCCCGCTCAGACCGATGGAGGCCAGCGGCACCAGTGGCATGAAGGTTGCTTTTAACGGAGGTCTTAATATGAGCGTACTGGACGGTTGGTGGTGCGAGGGTTACCAGGGTAACAACGGTTGGGCCATCGGCAAGGGAGAAGTTTACGAAGATATTGACTACCAGAACCAGGTCGAGGGACGTGCTGTCTACGATCTGCTGGAGAAAGAGGTTGTACCGCATTTTTATGATCAGGGCAGCGATGGAGTTCCTCGTTCCTGGGTAGCCACCATGAAAGCCTCCATGCAGAGCCTCTGTCCGGTTTTTTCCACAGACCGGATGGTACAGGAATACGCCGATCGCTCTTATATTCCTGCTTATGGTCAGTGGAAGCAGCTGGTTGATGAGGATCTGGCACTGGCAAGGGATCTGGCCGGTTGGAAGGAGCGAATCTTCAAGGCGTGGCCTCAGGTGCGCATCGAACGGGCTGAAGCAGAGGTTGCTGATGCCGTGGCTGTCGGCAGCATGATCCCCGTATCGGCGTGTGTCGTTGTGGGAGACATCCCGGCAGATGAAATATCGGTCGAAGGCTACTTTGGTGTGTTGGACTCAACCGGCAATATCCAGGGAGGTGAAACGGTGGAGCTTGAAGTGAAGCGTGAACTCGGCAACGGCGTACATGAATTTGGCGGTGTCTTTGAATGCCGGTTCTGTGGCCGGCATGGCTTCATGATGCGGGTTATGCCGCGGCACAAGATTCTGGGTAACATCTATGAACCGGGCTACCTGATCTGGGGATAGAAACACCTCTGAAATACAATTGGCGAACACTTCTATGGCAATAGCCACCGACATCCAGCAACAGGTCTATGACCTGCTTTCCCGCGCCTCCACTATCTCCCTTGTCAGTGCTGACCAAGAGTCAGGAGTCCATATTGGGCTCACACCTGGCCAGCGGGTGATAGCGGAGGTTTTGTCAACGCAGCCCAATAACCGTACCCAAGTACGGATAGGCGGCGAACGTTTCAGCATTGACCTGCCAATGTTGGTGCGTTCCGGGCAGACTCTGGAGATGACCTTCGTCTCCTCGGACCCTCGCTCTACGTTTGCCATCGCCCGCCAGGGGAGTGTCACCCCAGCGGTAAGTCTTTCGGATGCATCCCGTCTTTTAAGTCTGCTGATTTCCAACGAACAGATCTCTGATCCCGGAATGAGATCATCGCTGCAGAGTATCGGCGACATGTTGAGGCGGTCATCCGGTGAGGCAGGTGTCCTGGCGAGCCTGCTGGACGAAGTGCTGACATACGGTGACATTCGGGAACGGGTCAAAGAGTCGCTTCAGGCTCCCGGTGACTCCATAAAGCAGCCGAGAGAGCGGAACGAAACAGATTTACAACAAGGCGCACGCCAGCTTACCCCTGATCAATCGCGGTTGGCGGCATTCGAATCCAATGCTGCCCAGATAGTAAAAAACATCGCCCGAAACTCCCGGTTTATCCTGATGGAGTCTGCCAACCAGCCGGTAACACCGCTGCCTTTTCTGCCAGGTGAGGAGATTAATGCAACAGTTGTCGGCTCCTTGCCGGGGGGGCGGGCTTTTGTGCAGCTGGCCGGCTCAATGCTGGAACTGTCACTACCGAGAACTGTCCAGGCCGGGGAGATTCTTCGGCTTATCTACATTTCATCGCAACCGAAGCCTACTTTTGCCATACCGCGATCATATCCTGACGCTTCACCCGCTTCCCTTAGTGAAGCAGGGCGATGGTTGAGCGTCTTGGAACACAACACAGGAGGAGTGTCCGAGCAGCAGATGTATGTGCTGGAACGCCTGAATACAGTTTTGAAAAGTCTGCCGTACGATTCGCCGGCATTTACGGCCATACTGGATGAATCCATCACCTATGGGACGATTATACGTACACAAGGTTCTTCAGACATGTCCTCAGATGCTCAGGTTTCGCTACAGGCAGCTCGGCAGGTTACTGACTCTCTTGGGAACGGCATAGTATTAAGTGATGACATGGCAAGGCTTCTTCAAGCCGTAATCAAAGGCAATCGATTGGCGCTGCTTGAAGTGCAGGGACAGCAGGCAATGCCAACCGGCCTGGTGCCGGGTCAGCAGTTGAAGGGAGAAGTGCTGTCGGCTCTGGGCGGCGGTCGCTTCATGGTCCAGGTGGCAGGCCAGGCTCTCGAATTCACCATGCCGAAAGGTATCAGGCGTGGTGATATGATCAACCTGTTTTTCATTACAGAAGAACCTCGAAGTACATTTTTGATGGCCCGTTTCGGCCAACAAGGAGATTCCCGTGTCAGTGATACCGGACGCTGGTTGAGTGGTTTTCTGGGGACGGTATCAGAACAGGTGACAGCACAGACGGCTTTAAATATATTCCGTACGCTTTTGTCCGCTCCTCCCGCCGACGCTTCACAGGTCAGCACTATGCTGCAACGGGGACTACGCGAGAGCGGGCTTTTCTACGAGTCACATCTGGCACTCTGGTTTGGAGGGGAATATGCGTTAGAAGACCTCCTCAAAGAACCTCAGGGGCGCCTTTCTCCTCGATTGCTTCAAATAACTTCGACACATGAGACTCCTGTAGCAGAACTGGTAAGAACCCGTACGAAGACCGACCTGGCAGACGTAATGGAAGTTATGTTCAATCGTGCCGGTTCCAGCATATCACACGAAGGCATTACAGATCAGCGTACATTTCCGGTTGTCAAAGAACAGTTGTCTGCTCTCCAGAACGGCCAACTCATGTTCTGCGGAGACTTGTTTCCCGGACAACAGCTGGAGTGGATCGTTGCCGAGCGGGAGGCGCATCGAAATAAATCAGGTGAGAGGGAACGAATCTGGGAGACCAGAGTGAATCTCAACTTGCCGCGATCGGGGCCGATCGGAGTCAAACTTAGTCTTGATGGCACCCGAATCAGCATGGATGTTCGTGCAGAAGATGCCAGTACAGTGCTTTTTCTTGAGACCGGAAGGGTCGCATTGGTCGAACAGCTTGAGGCTGCCGGACTGACTCCTGTGGCAATAGGCATACAAAATGCCGTCCTGTGATAATAAAGAACTTCGTGCGGCAGCACTCTCCTACAAACAGGGGTATTACGCGCCAGTAATGGTTGCCAGCGGCAAAGGTGTCATGGCAGAGGCAATCATAGCCTGTGCCCGCGAGGCAGGGGTTTATGTCCATGAATCGCCTGAGCTTGTCAAACTTCTGATGCAGGTGGACAGCGACCAGTTCATTCCACCGGAATTGTACAGGGCGGTAGCAGAGGTGCTGGTTTGGCTGTATGCGATGGAAAATGAGCGGATTTGATGAATACGTGAGGAGGAACGATGCAAATCAAATTTGGCACAGACGGCTGGCGCGGGATCATTGCCAGTGACTTTACCTTTGATAACCTCTCACTGGTGGCCCAAGCCACCATGGATTATCTGAACCGTGAAGGGTTGGGTAACAAAGGGTTGGTTATCGGCTACGATCGCAGGTTTTTGTCGCGGGATTTTGCACGGCGGGTGGCCGAAATTGCAGCAGGAAATGGAATCAAGGTGCGCCTGACAGAGGACTATGCACCAACGCCGGCTGTTTCGTGGGCGGTACGTGAATCCGGAGCCGGGGCCGGCGTGATGATAACAGCCAGCCACAACCCGCCCGAGTACAACGGCTTCAAGATCAAGGAAGCTTTTGGTGGCTCCGCGCTTCCCTCAACCACGAAAATCCTCGAAGAAATTATCTGCTTTAATAGGAACAACGGTCGCCGAGTCGTGGCTGTCCCGTATTGCGAGGCAATAAGCAGAGGTCTGGTCGAACTCTTTGACCCCTGCGAAGGTTATTTTTACCAGATCAGTCGTTATGTGGATATCGATCTTATTGCAAAGGCAGGCATTGCAACGGTGGTCGACCCGATGTACGGTGCCGGCTCAGGTTTTATACCTCAACTTCTTTCTGGTGTATGCGAGATCCACAACATAGAAAATCCCTGTTTCGGCGGACTTGCTCCCGAACCGATTGCCCAGAACCTCCAGGAATTGTCGGCCTTGGTAAAAAGCGGAAAATATCGGGTCGGGCTGGCCTTGGACGGTGACGCTGACCGTATAGGAGCTGTTGACGAGAACGGAGACTTTTTCTCCTCACACTGTATTTTTACCATTGTTCTGCGACATCTTATTGAATATAAGAAGCTCACCGGCGCAGTGGTAAAGACCGTATCTACAACACGCATGGTGGATCTATTGTCAGAAAAATATGGCCTTGAACTGATTGAGACACCGATCGGTTTCAAGCATATCTGCAAGCTTATGCTGGAGCTGGATATCCTGATGGGAGGAGAAGAGTCGGGTGGTCTGGGTGTAAAAGGGCATATTCCGGAACGTGACGGCATCCTGCTTGGTCTGCTGTTACTTGAGGCGATGGCGTTCAGTGGCAAGGGGTTACGGCAGATGCTCGAAGAAACGATGGATGAGATCGGCCATTTCTATTACCGTCGCTTGGATCGATGTATCGAAGATACTGCCAAGGAGCAGCTTATTGCGAAACTCAGCTCGCGACCACCAGTAGAGATTGACGGCCACCTTATTGTGGCTACCAACTTTAGTGACGGCTTCAAGTTCATTTTTGAGAGCGGAGACTGGTTGTTGATACGCCCGTCCGGAACTGAGCCCGTCTTACGTCTCTATTGTGAAGCGGGAACATCGGATCAAGTCGATCGATTTCTGCGGGCTGCGGTCACTATAACCGGAGTTTAGGTCGCATGTATTCACAGAAGCAGCGCAGTGTTGCCAATATTCCGATACTTCCTGTAAATCGGGGATTGCGAATGCAAAAAAAATGCTTATAATCTAAAGGCTGCAAGTTATGAATTGTTGACGAAGCGATCTTCGATTCGCTTATGCAAACACACCAAACAAGGAGGAGTATGGTATGGCTAACATTCTGATAGTAGATGATTCATCAACAATGAGGAAAATCATCTCGCGGTCGTTACGGCAGGCAGGACTTCCCGTTGACGAGATCTATGAAGCCGGTGATGGTATTGAGGGGCTGGGGGTTCTTGCATCGGGCAAGTTGGTTCAGCTTATTCTGTCTGACATCAATATGCCCAATATGGACGGCCTCGAATTCGTCAAGGCGGTACGTGCCAGCGGCAACTCGACACCGATCGTCATGATCACTACCGAGGGGGGGGAGGAGATCATTGCGGAGGCCATGTCGAGTGGGGCCAGCGACAGCATTAAAAAACCGTTTACACCTGACCAGTTGCAGGAAAAATTGGGAAAACTGCTATGAGCCTGAACGCCGATATAGCTGAATCGACCAGATTCACAGAAGAGCTGTTGGCTGGCTATGTCATAGATGCAACACAGCAAGTCTTTTCGACCATGGTCATGATGGAGCCGAAAGATGAATTTCCCCTGCGGGAACCGGTCAGCCGTTTTAAGTGCAGCATCACCGGCATGGTAGGGTTTGCCGGCACTTATTCCGGGGTTATCTCGATCCATTGTCCGGTCTCGTTGGCGCTGATTATTACATCCAGCATGCTTGGTTTGGAGTGTGATGAAGTAAACGACGACCTGAATGATGCCATCGGAGAAATTGCAAATATGCTGGGGGGCAGCGTCAAGCAGGTGTTGTCCAAAGGGGGGCTGGATGTCAAGCTTTCCATCCCGACGGTGATATCAGGCGAGGATTATACAGTTAACTCGCTTTCTGACAGTGACTGTGTTGTCATCCCGTTTGTCGTAGTAGGGCAGAAATTTCTGGTCGGACTGACCCTTAAGAAGGGCGATTAAACCAGTACCGTCCTGAAATGATTGCGAGAAACCTGACCGCCAGGTACGACTCGAATAGGAAGATGATATCTGATGGATGGTTACAAAACGCTATACGGGATGCTGGAGACCGCTCTGAAGCAGGCTGGAGAAGAGAGCGGCATGCTTCTTGGTCAGGAGCTTTCCATTGTCCTTTCCGATTCTCTTGCAACCAGCAAAACTTCCTACTTCGGGGATCTGGATGATGCTTGCTTTGTTCTGGGAGTAGGTTCAAGTGAGGCCTACACCGGACAGCTTTATCTGGTGTTCTCATTGCGTGATGCTATAGTAATGAGCTGTATTCTGCTTGGAATTCCCCCCGCCCGAATCCAGGAGAAAAAGCGACTTTCGATCATCGAAAACGATGATATTGATGCATTTTCCGAAATTGCCAATATGGTAAACGGTGCACTCAACACCGTCTTCCAAGGCACACTCCCCAATAAAGTCCGCCTGAAATTATTACCTCCCAAAAAGTACGTTCCTGAAATAGATCCGCTGAATGAGGAGTTTCCGCTTCCTGATGGTGATTACATCATGTTCCGATCAAAGCTGGAGATGCCGGGACAGGAAATGAATCATCTGGACGTGTTGATACCGGTTGCCTTGAGCAACCTGTTCGATCCGCAACCGGAAGCGTCTGCAGAAGCTGAAAAGAGCGAATCAGCCTCGCCGGCATCTGATGACCGGACTGACGATGGCTCCGAAGCCGGAGGAAAACATTCGGATTCTTCAGTTGTTGTGGCTGTTGGAGTGGACAGTATTGTTGTGCTGGAGGATGATGAAGTTGAGCGCCAGCATCTTGTTGAATTAATTGCTTTTACAAAATTTCAGGTTGTCGTGGGTTCTCTGGATGCTGACATCAAAGAGCTTTTCAGCGGGAGAAATGTCAGGTTGGTGCTGATAGGCTCCCAAGACGCAGATGACCGCGAGTTGGCAGTCTGTATCAAGGTCAACGCCATAAGGCAAGACTTCCCGCCTCCGATTATTATGAGTGCCGAGCACTGGACACGAACCGCTGTGCTGAAAGCCTTGAAATACGGGGCGAGGGATATTATAATAAAGCCGTTCAGCAGTGATGATGTGGTTTCCAAGGTACGACGCTTCTGCAAGTTACCGCCAGTCTAATTAATTAGGTACATTTCGGGTATCGATATGGCGCAAACCAGAGTGATTCGTACCGTTTTCATAGCAAGTGCCATGAAGGTGCCTGTCTGCTGCCTGATGTGGGTACTTGTCTGGCTTGCTCTCTGCTTGCCTCCCGAGGCGCAGGCGTCGGTTCCCAACCGAGTCTACCGGGTCGATATCCGCCCCAAGAAAGACTATACCCGCATCACCGTTCGTCTGGCTGAACCACCCGATTACAGCCTCTCTGCTATTCCCGGAAGCCGCTTGCGTATCGTTATTCAGGATACAGAGGGTGCCTTGTTCAAGAAATTCAGGCGGTATTCCGATCCGAATATCGGTGGTCTGCTCTTTTCAAGACGAGGCGAAAACCTGATTATAACATTCCAGATGTCTCCAACCGTTGGATGGCGTGATTTATCTCGTCCTGATATAAGCGCCATAACTCTGGATGTCGGCACTTCCTTCAAACCGCCTGCTCCTCATCCATCCTTGGCCGGACGTGAAAAAATATGGAACGGTGTCGAAAAGCTGGTGCGGGACTTTGATCCACCACTAAAATCGGAAATTCCCTTTTCTCCCACTGACCGGCAGGTTCTAGTAAATCTGTTGGATGAAAACGACCAGAAAGCGTTTAGTGCTGCTGAGGGAGATCTCTACAAGGGACGTCTTACAGATGCAGAGGAATTATTTACCCAGTACGCATCTCGTCAGGCGCCTATTCGTCCCCTGGCTCTGTACCGGTTGGCAGAAACGTGGTACAAATTACAGAAGTACTCGCAAGCTCTGGCAGCATTTCGTGAAGCAGAGAAACTTTGGCCGGCATACCTTGGTTTCAACCCGGCAGTCACTTTCTACTACGGAGATAGTATTGCGCGCAGCGGCGAACTGGCTCCTGCGCGCTCCTTGCTTGCCGGTCTGGTCGCCAGACTGGCGGATAAGAAGTTTGCTCCCGTTCTTCTCGTGCGGCTTGGGGATATATTGTCCCGGCAGGGGCACGAGAGTGAAGCAGCAGCTATATATGAAAATGTTTTTGAGAATTTCAAGGACAACAAGGCAAACCCGATGGTGTTGATGCGACGTGCAGATATGAAATTTCTCCGGACAACTCCCTGGAACTACCGACCGCTGAGCGATGTGTATCTGCATGTTTCCAAACAGGGTGTGGATGTAGACATGCGTGAGGAATCCCTGTTTAAGCATATTTTGCTTGAATCCATGCATGGCGAGGCTGGTGAAGCACTGCAGCTCATAACGGGTTTTCAGAGGAAATTTCCCCGAGGTGCATACGCAACAGTTATCAGGACCATGCGGGAAGTTCTGGTGGCGGAGGCGTACCGGCTCACTTCCTGGGAAAAGGAGGCCGCTGCACTGGTTCGGTTTATTGAAGAACATCACGAGTATTTGGCTGGGTGCATCGAACAAACGGATTTTCTTAAGAGAATTGTGCTTGCATACAACGAGTCCGGGCGGCCGGTCGAGCTTATAAAATTTCTCAATTCTCTGGTCGATAAGCAATGGTCTGCACCTGTTGCACCTGAAATGTATGTGGCAATAGCCGACAGTGCTGAGTTGGTTGGAGATACTGCTACTGCCGAACGTACGTTCAAGACATTTCTGCGTAAATACCCTGAAAATACACGAGCTCGATTGATGATGGAACGCCTTGGGGCGCTTTATTTTTCAACTGATAAGTACCAGCAGGCAAAAGAGATGATGATATGGTTGCTTAACAAAGGTGAAAAGGCACATAGAGCGGATAGCTACTATCTTTTGGGGCGTTCACTATGGTCGATGCAGGATTATGTCCGGGCAGGAAAAGCTATGGAACTTTTTTTGGTTAGTCCAACGGGTCGCAATCCGCAACTCATTCCCGATGCATATTTTGTTGCGTTCTCTGCCCGGGAAGCTTCCGGCGACCACAAGGGGGCTCTGAAGTTGCTTGACGCTGCTCTTAAGCTGCCGGACAACAAACGACAAGAGGAGTTTCTCTACAAAGCCGGTGAAATCAACCTGAACGGTGGCAATGTCCCGCATGCAAAGGTTTTATTTGAATACCTTGCAAAAAACGGTAAGGATCCTGACTGGCAAAAACTTGCCCAACAAGCTCTTGCATCTCTTGGCGCAAAAGCGCGTGTTCGATGATTATCAAACAACCGCTGTCAAAAATACTGATGAAGTCAGTTTTTTGACTTCATCGTGAGGTCTTTCCTTTTGAACCTGTTAGTTACTCAGGGTAACTAAAGCAGTTTATTCAAGGTTGCCCTTGAGCCATTTAGAATTTTGCTCAAAGGTACATTTTTTGCAGAAAGCTTAGTATGCAAGGAGGATCATATGAGGATTGAAGGAATATTCAGCACAACCATCGATCTGCTTGGAAAGAGCGTAGACTTGAGGGTAAAAAATCAAAATTTGATCTCATCGAATATTGCTAACGCTGAAACTCCAAATTATGTTCCTCAAACTTTGATTTTTGAAGAGGAGCTGCAGGGGGCTCTGAAGAGTTCTCAGCGTGGTGCAGGCTCCGGAATGAATGCGCTGCGGGCTGTTACCGGTAAGGTGATTGAAACCCCCTCCAAAACACCCGGAAAAGATGGCAATGCCGTAGAGCTGGAAAATGAGATGGGCAAGATGGCGGAGAACCAGCTTATGTTCAATGCCTCGGTGCAGATGTTGACAAAGAAGTTTGAAGGGCTGAAGTCGGCTATAAGAGAGGGCAAATAAATGGATTTTTTCAGCGCTATAAACGTGAGTTCATCGGCGCTCACAGCTGAACGGGCCCGAATGAACCTCATCTCCAGCAATCTGGCGAATGCCAATGCAACGCGAACCCCGGAAGGTGGCCCCTATAAACGGAAAGATGCTGTTTTTTCTGCAACGCCAATTGGAGGCCGTTTCGACCGTGCACTTGACGGGGCAACCGGCCAGCAGGTTCGCCAGGTTGAGGTTACGCAGATAATTGAAGACCAGAACCCGCCACGTCTGCAGTATGATCCCAGTCATCCGGATGCCAACCCCCAAGGATATGTTTCCATGCCAAACGTTAATGTGGTTGAAGAAATGGCTGATATGATTGGTGCCACGCGTGCGTATGAGGCCAATATTACGGCTGTCCAGGCGGCTAAAAGCATGGCCATGAAGACACTCGAAATCGGCAAGTAGCTGCCCCATCCATTAATCTGAATTCCAAATAGTCAAGTAGAGGGTTATCGATATGGACATTAAAGGTATTGAGAGCGGGATTGGTATTTCGAAGGCATTTCCGGAACTGAACAAGGTTGGTTCATCTTCGATGGCAGATAGCGCCGGGAAATTTTTCAGCGAACTCGTATCCAAGGTCAATGATATTCAGGTTCAGTCGGATAAAGCTATACAAGGGCTTGCCAGTGGAGAAAACAAGAACCTCCATGAAGTCATGATTTCAATGGAGAAGGCCAGTATTTCGTTTCAGTTTATGTCTTCTGTCCGCAACAAGGCTCTTGAAGCCTATCAGGAAGTCATGAGAATGCAAGTGTAAATCTGTTTTATCACTTAGCACCGACCCATTTTGCCGTCAGGCACCAGTTTAGGGAACATACGGAAAGGAACACGCACGACGCAATGCCGGAAGGATTACGTAGACTCATAGAGCCTTTTACGCTGCTTTCTCCAGGTAAGCAGATGCTGGTCGCCGGAGTTGCGTTTCTGTCGGCCATTGCGTTTGCCGTTTTGATTTTTGTCACCAACCGCACTGAATACCGTCCGCTTTTTACTAACCTTGCTTCCGAAGACGCGGGAGAAATAGTCAAAAAATTGAAGGAGAGCAAGACCCCTTACCAGATCACCTCAGATGGGAAAGGGGTTCTTGTGCCATCCGATAAAGTATACGAACTCAGATTGACACTGGCTTCAGAAGGTATTCCTCAGGGTGCTGGCGTCGGTTTCGAGCTGTTTGACCGTAAAATGAACTTTGGAATCACGGAATTTGCGCAGAAACTGAATTATCTGAGGGCATTACAGGGTGAATTATCACGAACAATTTCCCAGTTGGTAGGTGTTGAGCAGGCTCGGGTTCATTTGGTTATACCGGAAAAATCACTGTTCAAGGACAACGAAAAACCAGCCACGGCGTCTATCGTCATAAAGATGAAATCGAATCGAAGTTTGCGTGACTCTGAAGTACAGGGTGTGATTCATCTGGTTTCTGCGTCGATTGAAGGCCTGGAACCTGAACATGTAACTGTGCTTGACAACCATGGAAAAATTCTCAGTAAGGGCGGTAGCAGTGACCCGACATCTCGTATGACATCTGCCATGCAGGAGACCCAGCGGGCCTACGAAAAAAATGTGGAGGAACGCATACAATCTCTGCTGGACAGGATTGTTGGCGGTGGTAAGTCGGTTGCTCGTGTCACGGCAGTTTTCGACTTTAAGCATGTCGAACGGGTGGAAGAGAAGTTTGATCCTGAGTCTATTGCAGTACGCAGTGAACAGCGTACTGAGGAAAAAGGGGCCAGTGGCTCCGGTGCCTCCGGTGCCCCCGGCGTTCAGACAAATTTGGCTCGTACAAACGCAGCCAATGCATCATCAGCAAGTGGCGGATCCAAGAACGATGAAACACTCAACTATGAGGTAAGTCGTTCTACTGCCAAAATTATTGAGCCGGTTGGTGCACTGAGCAAAATATCTGTGGCAGTCCTTGTAGACGGTAAATACGAAACACCCGTTGCAGTGAAGGAAGGGCAGGCTGTCAAAGCCAAATATATTCCTCGTTCGCCGGATGAATTACAGAAAATTGAAACTCTGGTAAGGAGTGCAGTCGGATTTAGCACCGAACGAGGTGACCAATTGAGCGTTCAGAATATTCCATTCCAGGATACCGGCGAACTCGGCGCAACAGAAACGGCTACGTGGTGGACAAACCCTTTCTTTATATCGCTAGCAAAAAATCTCACGATAGGGATAGGATTTCTGGCCTTGATCATGTTCGTAATTCGTCCGCTTCTGATCTCTCTCAGGGTCGTAAGGAGCAACTCCATGAGTAGTATTGAGCCGATTGGAGAGGGTACGGAGCAGCTTTCAACGACAGAACGCGCACAGCTTGCCATTCAGTTGGCCGAACAGCAGGATCTGATAGAACAGGCAAAAAAAGATCCTTACCAGGTTGCCCAGATTTTGCAAAACTGGGTGGCTGAAGATAAGTAACAATTTTATAGAGGCGCTATGACTGGTTCAGAAAAGGCTGCCATACTTCTGCTTTACCTTGGTAATGAAGTGACCTCCAAGGTCTTTGAGCATCTTGATGACAGCGAGATTAAAAAAATAAGTAAGAGCATGGGCAAGCTGGGGCATGTATCTCGCAGTACGATTATGGAAGTAGTCGAGGGCTTTACTGAGGTTATCAATCCGGAATCCGGCATCTTTTCCCAGGGAGATGAGTTTGTCTTCAAAATTCTCGAAAAAGCCCTCGGGCCTGCCAAAGCCCAGGTGTTGATGGAAGAACTGCAGGCGTCTAGTTATGGAGACCTTGTAGATATTCTGGCTAATATGGATCCCAAGAGCGTTGCCAATTTTCTTTCTCAGGAGCACCCGCAAACCATTGCAGTCATCCTGGCAAAACTTAAATCAAAGCAGACCAGTGAAATTATAAGTCTGCTGCCTCAGGAACTGCAGGCAGAAGTAGTGTTACGCATAGCCGATGTCGAACAGGTTTCGCCTGAAATATTAAAGGATATCGACGAGGTCATCAAACGAGAGCTTAAGTCGATGGGTGGAACACAGCGTTATAAGGTGGGCGGCATCGACAAAGTTGTAGACATGTTCAATCACTTCGAACGAAGCAAAGAGAAACAAATTCTGGACAAACTGGACGTGCTCAGTCCGCCGCTATCCGAGATCATCCGTAAACACCTGTTTACTTTCGACGACGTCTTTGCTTTGGACGATCGCAGTATACAGTCTATCATGCGTGAAGTTTCTAACGACACGTTAACCTTGGCAATGAAAACCTCACCGGATGAGGTAAAAGACAAGATATTCAGGAACATTTCAAGTCGCGCAGCCGACATGATCAAGGAAGACCTGGAAGTTATGGGACCGGTGCGATTGTCTGATGTGGAAAAGGCCCAGGGCGAGATCATCAAAATCGTTCGTAAGATGGAAGAAGAAGGTAAAGTTGTCCTGGCGGGCCGTGGTGGAGACGATGTCCTTGTCTAGGATCATCAAGTCCGAGCACAAGGAAGATTCCGATATTTCCGATTTCAGTTTCAGGCAGATCGGACAATCGATGGCCGTTCCTGGGTCAGTGAAGCATCCGGCAGATTTTGTGCCGATGGCTATGCTCAAGGAAGAGAGTGGATTCACAACATGGAATGACCCATCGCAGGAAGAGCAAGTCGAGAAGGGTCCGCCTGTCTTAGAGATCTCTGAAGAAGAGTTGAACCAGAGGATCAGCGATGCATTTAACTCCGGTTTGCAAGATGGAAAAAACCTTGCAGAACGGGGGCTTGTGAACGTTTTCAGAGCACTGCGGACATCCACTGATACTATCCTCGATTTAAGGGATAAGGTGTTGCGCGAGTCAGAGGACGAATTGATCAATCTGATCATGCTGATCTCCCGCAAGGTCATTATTCGTGAGATTTCCCAAGACCGGTGTCTTCTGGCTGATATTGTCCGCAATGCTATTGCCACACTGTCGGAGCGTGAGGAGATAACAGTACGACTCAATCCGGATGATTATTCCCTGGTAACCACAGGCCGGGAAGCGTGCCTGCAAAAAGAGCTAGTCAGCGCGCGGCTGCTGCTTAAGTCTGATCCGATTGTTGCAGTCGGGTTCTGCCAGGTTGATACGGTTATGGGAACCATTGATGCGAACTTGGACGCCCAGATGGATGAAATTTACCGTCACCTTCTTGAGCAGCGCACTATTAGTGCAATAGAAGGTGACTGATACCGGGATGTGTACACATGCATGATGCGGAGCTGAACCTTGGAAAATACAGATCAGCAATTACTGCATCCAAACCGGTCAGGTTGCATGGCAAAGTAACACAGGTTGTTGGTCTGGTTATTGAAGGTTACTGTCCTGACACCTCTGTGGGGGCAATCTGCCAGATAAAGCCCCTGGAGGGTGAACCGATTCCGGCCGAGGTTGTCGGATTTCGCAACAGTAAAACGTTGCTTATGCCTCTTGGTGAGCTAAGAGGAGTTGGCCTTGACAGCCTGATAACAGTCCGGCGTGATAAAGCTTCTCTAAAGGTTGGACCGAACCTGTTGGGTCGTGTAATAGACGGGCTTGGAAATCCTATCGATGATAAAGGTCCGGTTGGTGCGAAGGAAGAATATCCGATCTATGCCTTGCCTGTTAATCCGATGTCCCGTCCGCCGATCCGAAAGCCTTTGGATCTTGGAATTCGCAGTATCAATGGACTTTTAACCTGTGGTCGAGGTCAGCGTGTCGGCATAATGGCTGGGTCGGGTGTCGGAAAATCGACGCTGTTGGGAATGATAGCCCGCTATACCGAAGCAGATGTAAACATAATTGCTCTGATTGGCGAACGCGGTCGGGAGTTACGAGAGTTTATAGAAAAGGATCTTCAAGAGCTGGGATTGAAAAAATCCGTTGTTGTTGTAGCTACTTCCGATCAGCCTCCTCTTGTGAGGATGCGTGGAGCCTACATTGCAACAACGATAGCTGAGTATTTCAAAAACCAGGGGAAGACCGTTCTGTTGATGATGGATTCGGCGACCCGTTTTGCCATGGCGATGCGCGAGGTTGGACTTGCCATTGGTGAGCCGCCGACTACCAAGGGATATACACCATCTGTTTTTGCTGCGCTGCCAAAACTGCTTGAGCGAACGGGTAATTTTCCGGAAGGAAGTATTACCGCGCTGTACACAGTGCTGGTGGAAGGGGATGACTTTAACGAACCGATTTCGGATGCCATGCGAAGTATACTGGATGGACACATCGTACTTTCTCGTGACTTGGCGGCTCGCTCGATCTATCCTCCGATAGATGTTCTGGCGAGCGCCAGCCGAGTCATGACCGATGTTGCTTCAAGGAAGCATATTGAACTTGCTTCAAAATTCAAAGAGGTATTGGCGACCTATCGCCAGTCGGAGGATCTGATAAATATTGGTGCCTACAAGACCGGTAGTAATTCCGGTATAGATTATGCTGTGTCACACATTGCAGATATGAACTCCTTTTTGAAACAGTCAGTCGATGACCCGGTGATGATGGATAAAGCGATACAGGGTCTTGCGTCGATGTTTGAAGTATGAGTAGGCAATGTGATGGGGAGTAAGTAGTCATGGCGGTCATGAGGTTTGAACTGGAACAGGTGCTTGGTTACCGTCGTGAGATGGAAAAACTTCGCAAACAAGATTTTGCAACATCCAAACAGAATCTTGAAAAGGCAAGTACTGATCTACGCCGCGGAGAAGAGCAGGTTAGTGAATTGTCAGAAGAGTTTCGTTGTCGCCAGCAGGAGCTTGGATGCATTGATGAAATGAGGATGTATTCGGATTTTTTTAATCGTAAACGAGTAGAAATCAAATACCAGAAAGTGCTGGTTGAGCAGCTTGACCTTGTTTTGAATGAACGACGGGAAGATCTGCTGGAAGCGAGCAAGGACAAAAAAGTGCTAGAATCTCTCAAGGTAAGGAAAACAAGGGAGTTTCTACTGGAAATGGAACAGAAAGAACGGAAGTTTCTTGACGAAATTTCAATCCAGAAGAAGGCTGGCCCAGATTGAATCGCACAAAAGTCATATTTTTGACAATATTGCTTTCGCTTGGAGCCGGTCTGGTATATTTCGGGCTTGCGCCTGTGGCGGCAAGCTCTGCGGCCCAGAGCGATTCTCCAGATAAGCCGTCTGCAGATACTGTAAAGGATCCAATGACGGCAAATCATCAACCGATCAATGCTTCCCGTGCAGCCCGAGAGGAGAAAGCCCTTCAGGACGCACGTCGGCAACAGTTGGCCGAGAAGGAAGCAGCCTTGGCGGCGAAAGAGCAGGAACTGAAAAAGCTCGCTTCCAAGCTCGAAGCGCAGGTAAAAGCCCTTGAAGATAGCAGGAAAAAGCTTGATGACTCGCTGAAAGTTCAGTCAGATACTCAGAAGAAAAAGCAGGACGAGAAGATACTGAAAATGGTTAAACTGTTTAAAACCATGCGCAGTGAGCAGGCCGGAAAGATGATTGACACACTGAAGGAAGATCTTGCTCTTTCACTCCTAAGCAGGATGGACACCAAAACGGTCGCAAAGCTGGTGCCGTTTATCAGTCAGCCACGCCTCGTCAAATGGGTGACCGATAACCTGCAGGAACGATAAATCTGATTTTATGGACAGCAGCACTGTCCACTCCATAAAAAATCCCGACAGAAAGGAGGTGAGAAAATTATGAATGCAGGACAGATGAATTTGAATATGCTTCAAGGAGTAACGCCGTCCATTACTTCAGACGTCACTCTGATTGGTTCAGTACCATCAGTGGGTGAGAAGAGTACCGGCAGATCATTTGCCAACCTCTTGAGCGGAATGTGCAGTAAAAAGCAAGCGATTCTCGTTACGGATAGTATGAAACACCAAGCGGTAGCGTTGCGCAGTATGCGCGAAGAAGTAACGGAAAATCCGGATGTCGCCTCAGATTCAGATTTATTGGGGTTGCCACAGATAGTACAGAATTCTCTCTTGAAGTCTGACTGTGCACTGGACGCAGCAATGAATTCCAGTACCGAACCTCCTGCAATACGAGGTGCCGATATCTTGTCAGGCTGGTTGACGCCAGATATGGTGTTGTTCGCAACAGGGGGGCTGGCAGTTGTAGCGGCTTATGAACAACGTGGAAGATTGTCAACAACAACCACTGCACTCAGTCAGGAAGTTGACATGACACAGAAAACACCTGTCAGCTTAGTACCGGATCAGTTATTGCCACACTCAGCAGTAGCAGCATTATCGGCAGAACCGCAGAAAGCAGCAGTTATAGCCCCAGTGCAGTTTCCGTCTTCAGTTGTGCAGATGCCTCTCGTGCCTGAACAACCGCAGGCGAAACAGTCCGAGACTCCGGCACCACAACAGCGCAGCAATACTGACAGGACACAGAACGTATCCGTCAGCGCAGCACCAGTTCAGTCCCCGACTTCAGTTGTTCAGACGACTTTCGTGCCTGAACAACCGCAGGCGAAACAGTCCGAGACTCCGGCACCACAACAGCGCAGCAATACTGACAGGACACAGAACGTATCCGT